>Ga0308156_1000304_pt1 | contig 122874 bp, 99 predicted proteins | sample PhyAR2_FD_201041 | JGI IMG/M metagenome (GOLD analysis project Ga0308156, IMG submission 201041) | Phyllosphere microbial communities from UC Gill Tract Community Farm, Albany, California, United States - DLSL A.R2 | ecosystem: Host-associated > Plants > Phyllosphere > Unclassified | place... | reverse complement strand
AATAGCGCGGTGGTCCCACCTGACCCCATGCCGAACTCAGAAGTGAAACGCCGTAGCGCCGATGGTAGTGTGGGGTCTCCCCATGCGAGAGTAGGACACTGCCAGGCATCAAATAAACGTTATCAGTATGACGACTGGTAATGCGCAAATCGCAAAACGCGAATTTGCCGGCATCGAGAGATGCAACGTAAAAGAATCGGTGGAGCGGTAGTTCAGTTGGTTAGAATACCTGCCTGTCACGCAGGGGGTCGCGGGTTCGAGCCCCGTCCGTTCCGCCACTTATTTAATTATGCCTGCTTTATTAGCAGGCATAATGTTAAGCGAGATTTAGGGGCGTAGCTCAGTTGGTAGAGCACCGGTCTCCAAAACCGGGTGTCGCGAGTTCGAGTCTCTCCGCCCCTGCCATATTAAGAACCCTTTGCGAAAGCAAAGGGTTTTTTTTTACCTATTATCCCTTCCCTTAGTGCATTCCCGCTTTGGAAAAGAGCGCTTTTGACGCTATATGCCGAGGTTTGCCCGAACCTGGCTGCTTCATGTTCTTCCGAGCTTTACCCTGCACGCCTCCGGATTCTCTTATCGTTTTGCATTATCTTCTCTCAGAAGGCGATGGGCGGCTTTTAGCATGATAGACAGTCATTACCACGATGACGGCATTTAAGGCCGCCATAATGCTTTAGGCTGCGGTATTTAAAGGTATTTTAAGTAATTGCCGAATCAAAGGCTGTTGATCGCTGTTTTGCAACCAGACGGCATACAGTGGGCGGATAATCGGCGGGATCTCAGTAGTGGCCACCAGCTGCGGATACTCCTTTTCCCACTGGCTGGGCAGGAAAGCGCATCCGCCCGTGGTTTCCAGCAACTGACGCGTCAGATGAGCGGAGGTAGTCGTGAGGACCGGCACGTTATCACCTTCCAACATGCGGCTTTCCTGTTGGTGGAAGTCGGCTCCCCATTCCAGCTTGATGTAGGGCATTGGGGCCTGTTTGTCACGATACGCGGATGAGAACAGGCGTAATGAGAAATTGCTCAGCTGTTGGCTGGCCAATTCGTCCATCTTCGGCGGTTCGGTGGTGATCAGTAAATCGAGCTGCCTTTCATGCAGTTGTTTTACCAAAGAGTGCCTTAATGCCACCCTGGCTTCGAGCTGCAGCGCCTCGCGTTGTTGATAGAGCGCCTGCAACCAAGGGGTCAGGTAGGCCTCCCACAGCGAAGCGGTAGCGCCGATCGACAACTCGGTGTGTTGCAGTGAACGCACGACCTCCTTCTTCGCCAGCTGCCAGGTGTTCATCAGGCTTTCGGCATAAGGCAGAAGCCGCTCACCGGCAGGCGTCAGGCGGATATTGTTGCGATGACGGGTAAATAAATTTGCGCCCAGCTGGTTTTCTAACTGGCGGATGCGGAAACTGACCGCAGACTGCGTTAAGTACAAAGATTCTGCGGCTCTGCCAAAGTGACGCGTTCTACTGACCTCCAAAAAGGTTTTCAGTAATTCGGTATCCACACCTATCTCCAAAAAAATTTGTCGTTAAGATTTAAATGTTTTGTTTTACACGCTGTCAAGCCTATCTAATACTCCGCGCCATAAACAGCACGGCCATAAGAGAATTAGGAGCGTGTCAGATGGCGGATAGCTTCACCACGACCAATCGTTTTTTTGATAATAAACATTACCCTCGCGGGTTCTCCCGTCACGGCGATTTCACCATTAAAGAGGCGCAATTGCTAGAGCGTTTCGGCTACGCGTTTAACGAGCTGGACTCGGGTAAACGCCAGCCAGCGACTGAAGAAGAACAGCTGTTCGTCGCAGTGTGCCGAGGTGAGCGCGAAGCGGCTACCGAGCAGGAAAAAGTATGGGCTAAATATCTGGCGCGCACACGTCGCCCGAAGAAATTCCATACTCTGTCCGGCGGTAAACCGCAGGCTGACGCAGTGGAAGATTACAGCGACAGCGAAGACTAAAGACGATGGGGCCTGCGGGCCCCATTTTCATTCCAGACTACGATGCAGCTGTAACAGTAAACGGTCCATACTGCGATAGCCCAGCGCTTCGCAGAGGTGGCGCCTGTCGAGTTCAGTATCTCCCGCCAAATCCGCCAGCGTGCGAGCCACTTTCAGGATGCGCTGCCAGGCGCGTACCGATAACCCCAGCGCGTTTAATGTCGTCTCCAAAAACTCGGCGTCCGCCGCCTGCAGAACACAATCACGTTCCACTTCACGGTTGCTCAACAGCGCGTTGACTTTACCGGCGCGTTCGAGCTGCCGGGCGCGTGCCTGCTGCACCCGTTTCCGCACCTGCTCACTGCTTTCTCCATGCGTTTTCCGCTGGCTGAGCGTACCCGGCGGTAACAGCGGCACTTCGATAGACAGATCGAAACGGTCGAGAAAAGGCCCTGACAGCCGGGCCAGATAGCGCAACACCTGCTGCGGCGAGGCGCGGTTGTGCAACCCCTGATAATGCCCTGTCGGGCTGGGGTTCATTGCCGCGATCAACTGTACTCTGGCAGGGAAACAGACCTTGGCGTTGGCGCGTGAAATCACGATCTCGCCGGATTCCAACGGCTCGCGCAGCGCATCCAGGACCTTACGCTCGAATTCCGGTAGCTCATCCAGAAACAGCACGCCGTTATGCGCCATCGAGATCTCGCCCGGACGCGGCAGTGAGCCGCCGCCGACCAATGCCGCCATCGATGCGCTGTGATGCGGCGCGCGAAACGGCCTCTGGCGCCATGGCAGAGCGCTCAGAACAGGGTGTTGCAAGCTGGCGATCGCCAGGCTTTCCAGCGCCTCAGGCTCCGTCAGCGGCGGCAGTAAGCCCGTCAGTCGGCTGGCCAGCATGGTTTTGCCTGTGCCCGGCGGCCCAATCAGCAGCAGGTTATGCCCGCCGGCGGCGGCGATCTCCAGCGCCCGCTTGGCCTGCTCCTGGCCGATGATGTCGCGCAGATCGGCGTTTTCGTACGCATTGCCGGCTGCGGGGGGTGTGACGGCCACCGGCAGTTCGCCCTGGCCGAGTAAAAAAGCACAGACCTCCAACAGGTGTTGGGCGGTATGGGATTGTGACTGTGCGATCAGGCCGACCTCGGCGGCGTTGTCCGTCGACAGGATCAATTGTCGCCCGGCGTCAGCCGCCGCCAGCGCCGCCGGGATGGCGCCTCTGACCGCACGCAGTGCGCCGGACAGCGCGAGCTCGCCAAGAAACTCGTAGCGTGCCAACGGTGCGAGGGGCAGTTGCTCGGAGGCGGCGAGGATCGCCAGCGCTATCGGCAGATCGTAACGCCCGCCTTCTTTCGGCAGATCGGCCGGTGCCAAATTGACGGTGATGCGCCGGGCGGGAAAGGTGAAACCGTTGTTGATCAGGGCGCTGCGCACCCGATCGCGCGCCTCTTTTACCGTGGTTTCCGGCAGACCGACCAGCGTCAGGCCGGGCAGGCCATTGCTGATATGCACCTCCACCGTCACGGAAGGGGCCTGAACGCCGATGATGGCGCGGCTATAGATTACCGCCAGTGACATATCGCTCTCCTTGCTGAGGGCGGCATGATGCGCGATTTATCCAGGTACCGCGCGGCGTTCTTGGCATTTTTTCCATGAAACTCGCAGCATAATCACTGATTTTCATCGAATTGAACGAGATTGTGCGAACCGCCTCGCAACCTGCGGCAATACCCATTAACAATTCGCTGAAGGCTGCAACACATTAGCGGCCCATACGCATTGCAACCATAGGGTTAACGGGTGTATTTAACAATTGATTAAAAGAAAAATCACTTCTTTAACACACTCCGACCGCCGCCGCAGTCTGCCCGGCAGCCGCTAAACCTCCTGACTTCGTACTCTACGGTAGGGATAACACTATGTTTGGTTGGACCCCGCTGCAACGCAACGCGGCAATTGCCAGTTTTTCAAGCTGGACGCTCGACGCTTTCGATTTTTTCGTGCTGGTATTTTTACTCAGCGACATCGCGCAATCTTTTCACGTCGGTCTGGAACAGGTCACGTTGGCTATTCTGCTCACGCTGGCGGTGCGCCCGATCGGCGCGCTGATCTTCGGGCGTGCGGCGGAAAAATATGGCCGCAAACCGATCCTGATGCTGAATATCGTCTTCTTTTCGGTGTTTGAGCTGCTCTCCGCCGCCGCGCCCTCGTTGACGGTCTTCTTGCTGTTACGAGTGTTGTACGGCGTTGCGATGGGCGGTATCTGGGGTGTGGCGTCGTCATTGGCGATGGAAACCATACCGGACCGCTCGCGCGGCCTGATGTCGGGCATTTTCCAGGCCGGCTATCCGTTCGGTTATCTGCTGGCGGCGGTGGTGTACGGCCTGCTGTTCGAAACGGTCGGCTGGCGCGGCATGTTCGTCATCGGCGCGGCGCCGATCCTGCTGCTGCCGTTTATTTATTATTGCGTGCAGGAGTCGCCGGTGTGGCTGGCGGCACGTGAGCGCAAAGAAAGTACGGCTTTATTGCCGGTGTTGAAGAGCCACTGGAAGCTATGCTGCTATCTGGTGCTGCTGATGGCGGCGTTCAATTTCTTCTCTCACGGCACGCAGGATCTGTATCCGGTGTTTCTGAAAGTTCAGCACGGTTTCGACCCTAAAACCGTCAGTATCATCGCCATTAGCTACAATATCGCGTCAATTATCGGTGGCGTTTTCTTCGGTTCGTTATCGGAAAAAATCGGTCGTAAAAAAGCGATCATTATCGCCGCATTGCTGGCCTTACCGGTGATCCCATTGTGGGCATTTTCCAGCGGTTCGCTAATGTTGGGGATCGGCGCTTTCCTAATGCAATTCATGGTGCAGGGCGCCTGGGGCGTAGTGCCGACCTACCTGACCGAGCTGGTGCCGGCCAACACCCGCGCGGTGCTGCCGGGGTTCGTGTATCAGTTGGGCAACCTGATCGCCTCGGTCAACGCCACGCTGCAAGCCACCATCGCCGAGCATCATGGGCATAATTACGGCCTGGCGATGGCGATCGTCGCCGGTACGGTGGCGGTGGCGATCGCCCTGTTGGTGTTCTTCGGCAAGGATACGCGCGGCAAGGCGATCACCGACGCGGTGAAAAATCCGGGCGTGCGCGCCAACGTGTGAAAGAGAAGCGATTCGCGTGAGGTATGACCAGATTGCGCCGAATAATAACGCAAAAAAAGTGTTGTCATGTCGCGCGCGGCTGTGGTACCTCTGTAAGCATTAGTTCTGAATGAGCACAGTGAACAAACCCATTATGAAAGCCTTTGCCCAAGTGATTAGCCTAGTCGTGATTAGCGTGGTGGTGATTATTATCCCACCGTGCGGGGCTGCACTTGGACGAAGAAAGGCTTAGCAAACAAGCCGGAATCGCAAGAGAACCCCCGCACCGTCAGGTCCGGGGGTTTTTTATTGGCAAGAGAAAAGTGGAGCAAGGGGCAGAACATGAAAAACAGAACAAAATCCTGCGATTTTCGAAATAAGGCGGGGAAATAACCATGAATGGCGCTCAGTGGGTAGTTCAAGCGTTGCGTACGCAGGGGGTGGATACCGTATTCGGCTATCCGGGCGGGGCAATCATGCCGGTGTACGATGCGCTGTACGACGGCGGCGTGGAACACCTGCTGTGCCGCCATGAACAGGGCGCCGCTATGGCCGCCATCGGCTACGCCCGCGCCACCGGCAAAGTCGGTGTCTGTATCGCCACTTCCGGCCCCGGCGCCACCAACCTGATCACCGGCCTGGCTGATGCGCTGCTCGATTCTGTTCCCGTTGTCGCCATCACCGGCCAGGTGGGCTCCGCGCTGATCGGCACCGATGCCTTTCAGGAGATCGATGTTCTCGGCCTGTCTCTGGCCTGCACCAAGCACAGCTTCCTGGTGGAATCGCTGGACGCCTTGCCGGGCATCATGGCGGAAGCGTTCGCCATCGCCGCCGGCGGCCGTCCCGGCCCGGTGCTGATCGATATCCCGAAAGACATCCAGCTGGCGCAGGGCGACTTGCACCCGCACCTGATGCCGGTCGACGAAGCGCCGGCGTTCCCGGCGGCGGCGTTGGCAGAGGCGGCTGAGCTGCTGGCGCAGGCGCACAAACCGATGCTGTACGTCGGCGGCGGCGTGGGCATGGCGCAGGCGGTGCCGGCGCTGCGTGAATTTATCGCCGTGACCCGCATGCCGAACGTCGCCACCCTGAAGGGGCTGGGCGCGCCGGATGCGCAAGGTCCGCTGTACCTCGGCATGCTGGGCATGCACGGCACCAAGGCTGCCAACCTGGCGGTGCAGGAGTGCGATCTGCTGATCGCCGTCGGCGCGCGTTTCGATGACCGCGTGACCGGCAGGCTGAACGCCTTCGCGCCGCACGCCAAAGTGATCCACATGGATATCGACCCGGCGGAGATGAGCAAGCTGCGCCAGGCGCATGTCGCCCTGCAAGGCGATTTGAAAACGTTGCTGCCGGCGTTGCAGCGCCCGCTGAGCATCGCCGCCTGGCAGCAGCAGGTGATAGCGCTGAAAGCCGAGCACGTCTGCCGCTACGATCACCCCGGCCAGCCGATCTACGCGCCGCTGTTCTTGCGCCAGCTGTCCGCCCGCAAGCCGGCCAACAGCGTGGTGACCACCGACGTCGGCCAGCACCAGATGTGGAGCGCGCAGCACATGACGTTCGAGCGCCCGGAGAATTTCATCACCTCCAGCGGCCTCGGCACCATGGGGTTCGGCGTGCCGGCGGCGGTCGGGGCCCAGATCGCGCGTCCGCAAGATACGGTGATCTGCGTCTCGGGCGATGGTTCCTTCATGATGAACGTGCAGGAACTGGGCACTATCAAGCGCAAACGGCTGCCGCTGAAGATCGTGCTGCTGGACAACCAGCGTCTCGGAATGGTGCGCCAATGGCAGCAGCTGTTCTTCGACGGCCGCTACAGCGAAACCAACCTGTCCGATAACCCCGACTTCCTGATGCTGGCCGCCGCCTTCGGCATTCCCGGCCAGCGCATCAGCCGCAAGGATCAGGTGGAGGGCGCGCTCGAGGCGCTGTTCAACACCGAAGGCCCTTATCTGCTGCAGGTCTCTATCGACGAACTCGAAAACGTCTGGCCGCTGGTGCCGCCGGGCGCCGGTAACGAAACCATGTTGGAGGAAATATCATGATGCAGCATCAACTCTCGATCCAGGCGCGTTTTCGCCCCGAAATGTTAGAGCGCGTATTGCGGGTCGTGCGTCATCGCGGCTTTCAGGTTTGTGCTATGAATATGGTTTCCCCGACCAACGCCGACAGCATCAATATCGAATTGACCGTTGCCAGCCCGCGTCCGGTCGCCCTGTTGTCATCTCAGTTAAGCAAACTGCTGGACGTCTCCTGCGTCGAGATCCAGCAGCCAACATCACAACAAATACGCGCCTGAGGCGCCGAGAAGGATAAATAACAATGACAAAGAAAGCCGATTACATTTGGTTCAATGGTGAGATGGTTCCTTGGGCCGAGGCCAAAGTGCACGTGATGTCGCACGCGCTGCATTACGGCACGTCGGTATTTGAAGGCGTACGCTGCTACGACTCGCATTTGGGGCCGGTGGTATTCCGTCATCGCGAGCATATGCAGCGCCTGCACGACTCGGCGAAAATCTACCGCATGCCGGTTTCGCAAAGCGTTGACGAGCTGATGGAAGCCTGCCGCGCCACGCTGCGCAAGAACAACCTGGTCAGCGCGTACATTCGCCCGCTGGTGTTCGTCGGCGATGTCGGCATGGGCGTCAACCCGCCGGCCGGTTACAAAACGGACGTGATTATCGCGGCGTTTCCTTGGGGCGCTTATCTGGGTGAAGAAGCGCTGGATCAAGGCATCGATGCGATGGTCTCCTCCTGGCACCGCGTCGCACCAAACACGATCCCCACTGCGGCCAAGGCCGGCGGTAACTATCTTTCCTCCCTGCTGGTGGGCAGCGAAGCGCGTCGCCACGGCTATCAGGAAGGCATCGCGCTCGACGTGCACGGCTACATTTCCGAAGGGGCGGGCGAGAACCTGTTTGAAGTGAAAGACGGCGTGATTTACACCCCGCCGTTCACCTCTTCGGCATTGCCGGGCATCACCCGTGACGCGATCATCAAGCTGGCGAAAGACATGGGCTTCGAAGTGCGTGAGCAGGTGCTGTCGCGCGAATCGCTGTACCTGGCCGACGAAGTGTTCATGTCTGGCACCGCGGCGGAAATCACGCCGGTGCGCAGCGTGGACGGCATTCAGGTCGGCATCGGCAAATGCGGCCCGGTGACCAAACAGATCCAACAGGCGTTCTTCGGCCTGTTCAGCGGCAAGACCGAAGACAAATACGGTTGGCTGGATCCGGTAAACCCGTAACGACAAGGCTCGCCGCGCCGCGTGGCGGACGACAAGACAGACAAGATAAGAATATCCAGGCGGTTCGTTCGCCGCCTGTCATAAATACATTTGGAGTGAAAAGAGCATGCCTAAGTACCGTTCCGCCACCACCACCCATGGCCGCAATATGGCGGGTGCCCGCGCATTGTGGCGCGCGACCGGGATGACCGACGCCGATTTCGGCAAGCCGATCATCGCCGTGGTCAACTCCTTTACCCAGTTCGTGCCGGGCCACGTGCATCTGCGCGATCTGGGCAAACTGGTCGCCGAACAGATCGAAGCCTCCGGCGGCGTGGCCAAAGAGTTCAACACCATCGCGGTGGATGACGGCATCGCCATGGGCCACGGCGGCATGCTCTATTCTTTGCCGTCGCGCGAGCTGATCGCCGACTCGGTCGAATACATGGTGAACGCCCACTGCGCCGACGCGATGGTGTGCATCTCCAACTGCGACAAGATCACCCCGGGCATGCTGATGGCGGCGTTGCGCCTGAACATTCCGGTGATCTTCGTTTCCGGCGGCCCGATGGAAGCTGGCAAAACCAAACTCTCCAACCAGATCATCAAGTTGGATCTGGTAGACGCGATGATCCAGGGCGCGAACCCGAACGTCAGCGACGCCGACAGCGAGCAGATCGAGCGTTCCGCCTGCCCGACCTGCGGCTCCTGCTCCGGCATGTTTACCGCCAACTCGATGAACTGCCTGACCGAAGCGCTGGGCCTGTCGCAGCCGGGCAACGGCTCGCTGCTGGCCACCCACGCCGATCGCAAGGAACTGTTCCTCAACGCCGGCAAGCGCATCGTCGAGCTGACCAAACGCTATTACGAGCAGGATGACGAAAGCGCGCTGCCGCGCAATATCGCCAACAAGGCGGCGTTTGAAAACGCCATGACGCTGGACATCGCCATGGGCGGCTCGACCAACACCGTGCTGCACCTGCTGGCTTCGGCGCAGGAAGGCGAGGTGGACTTCACCATGGAAGACATCGATCGCCTGTCGCGCAAAGTGCCGCACCTGTGCAAGGTGGCGCCGAGCACGCAGAAATATCACATGGAAGACGTGCACCGCGCCGGCGGCGTGATCGGCATCCTCGGCGAGCTGGACCGCGCCGGCTTGCTGAACCGCGAGGTGAACAACGTATTGGGGCTGACCCTGCCGCAGACGCTGGAAGCCTACGACGTGATGCTGACCCGCGACGAAAGCGTCAAGAAAATGTACTCCGCCGGGCCGGCCGGTATCCGCACCACGCAGGCATTCTCCCAGGATTGCCGTTGGGATTCGCTGGACACCGACCGCAAGGAAGGTTGCATCCGCACCCGTGAGCACGCTTACAGTCAGGACGGCGGATTGGCGGTGCTGTACGGCAACCTGGCGGAAAACGGCTGCATCGTCAAAACCGCCGGCGTGGACAAAGAAATCCTCACCTTCCGCGGCCCGGCCAAAGTGTATGAAAGCCAGGACGACGCGGTAGAAGCGATCCTCGGCGGCAAAGTGGTGGCGGGCGACGTAGTGGTGATTCGCTACGAAGGGCCGAAAGGCGGGCCGGGCATGCAGGAAATGCTTTACCCAACCACCTACCTGAAATCGATGGGGCTGGGCAAGGCGTGTGCGCTGATCACCGACGGGCGTTTCTCCGGCGGCACCTCCGGGTTGTCCATCGGCCACGCTTCGCCGGAAGCGGCCAACGGCGGCCTGATCGCCCTGGTGCAGGACGGCGACATGATCGCGATCGACATTCCTCATCGCGGCATCCAGCTGGATGTCAGCGAGCAGGAGTTGGCGGCGCGGCATGAGGCGGAACTGGCGCGCGGCGACGCGGCCTGGACGCCGAAAAACCGTGAACGTCAGGTATCCTTCGCGCTGCGCGCCTACGCCTCGTTGGCCACCAGCGCCGACAAAGGCGCGGTGCGCGACAAGAGCAAACTGGGGGGATAAGCAGCATGGCGGTCTCTCAACCCCTACCCAGCGCCCCCTGCGGCGCGGAATATCTGCGAGCGGTACTGCGCTCGCCGGTTTACGAGGTGGCGCAGGTCACCCCGTTGCAGGCCATGAGCAAAATCTCTTCGCGCCTCGGCAACACCATTTTGGTGAAGCGCGAAGATCGCCAGCCGGTGCACAGCTTCAAGCTGCGCGGGGCCTATGCGATGATCGCCGGGCTGGACGAAGAGCAGAAGGCGCGCGGCGTCGTGACGGCTTCGGCCGGCAACCACGCGCAGGGCGTCGCCTTCTCCGGTAAACGGCTGGGGATCAAAACGCTGATCGTGATGCCGGTGTCCACCGCGGACATCAAGGTGGATGCGGTGCGCGGCTTCGGCGGCGAAGTGTTGCTGCACGGCGCCAATTTCGACGAGGCCAAAGCGAAGGCAATCGAGCTTTCCCATCAGCAAGGCATGACTTTCGTGCCGCCGTTCGATCACCCGACGGTGATCGCCGGGCAGGGCACGCTGGCGATGGAGCTGTTGCAGCAAGACGCGCATTTGGATCGGGTCTTCGTACCGGTCGGCGGCGGCGGCTTGGCCGCCGGGGTGGCCGTGCTGATCAAACAGCTGATGCCGCAGATCAAAGTGATCGGCGTCGAAGCGGAAGACTCCGCCTGTCTGCGCGCGGCGCTGGATGCCGGCCATCCGGTGGATCTGGCGCGCGTCGGGCTGTTCGCCGAAGGCGTGGCGGTGAAGCGCATCGGCGACGAAACGTTCCGCCTGTGCCGTGAGTATCTGGACGACGTGATCACCGTGGACAGCGACGCCATCTGCGCGGCGGTCAAAGATCTGTTCGAGGACGTGCGCGCCATTGCCGAACCTTCCGGCGCGCTGGCTTTGGCGGGGCTGAAAAAGTACGTCCAGCAGCACAACATTCAGGGCGAGCGGCTGGCGCACGTGCTGTCCGGCGCCAATCTCAACTTCCACGGGCTGCGCTACGTTTCCGAGCGCTGCGAACTGGGTGAACAGCGCGAAGCGCTGCTGGCGGTGACCATTCCGGAACAGCAGGGCAGCTTCCTCAAGTTCTGCCAACTGCTGGGCGGCCGCTCGGTGACCGAATTCAACTACCGGTACGCCGATGCCGACAACGCCTGCATTTTCGTCGGCGTGCGGCTGACGCGCGGCCACGCCGAACGGCGGGAGATCATCGACGAACTCAACGCCGACGGTTATCAGGTGGTGGATCTGTCGGACGACGAGATGGCTAAACTGCACGTGCGCTACATGGTGGGCGGGCGTCCGTCGAAGCCGCTGCGCGAACGGCTGTACAGCTTTGAGTTTCCGGAGTCGCCGGGCGCGCTGCTGAAGTTCCTGCAGACGCTGGGCACGCACTGGAACATCTCGCTGTTCCACTATCGCAGCCACGGTACCGACTTCGGCCGGGTGCTGGCGGCCTTCGAGCTGGCGCAAAGCGAGCCGGAATTCGAGCGGCACCTGCAGGCGCTGGGCTACGATTGCCACGATGAAACCGACAACCCGGCGTTCCGCTTCTTTTTGCAGGGGTGAGTCGGATTGATAAGTAACCGTGACGCATGAGTCAGTTTATGGGTTGCGCGGTTGTGATTTTGTCGTGCATTTTTATACTGCCAAGACTTCTGACGTATAGGGATGCACGACAATGAACACTGCTTTTTCTACGCCGTTCGGTTCTCCCGAAGACGATTTGACCAACGCCGAGTTTGCTCGCCTGTTGGGCAATACCGGCGTACAAGAATTCTATCGCGATATTAATCTGCAAGCCTTGCAGGACTCGCTGGACTGCAGCCTCGCCTTTCATGGCGTGGGAATTATTTTTTCCGACGGGCAAAACTCATTTTTAGTCCGCCCGACGCAGCACACCGGTTACTCGAACGCTTCGCAGGTTACCCACGTGGTCATCAGCAAAACGGTGGCTCATACCTCGCGCGTTGCCGCGACCAATACGCTGTCGGAAGCGTTGAGCAAACCCAGCGTCAGCAAAGAGCTGGCCTCGGCCGCGCTGTCGTGTGGAACGCTGCTGGTATCGGTCTTTTTACTGGCGTCGGGCAGCGTCGCCGTGCCATTTACCGGCGGTACCAGCTCAGCGGTGGCTTATCTGGGCTATGCCGGCATGGCCGCCAGCGCGTTGCAGTGCGGTAATGGGCTGTACCGCGTCAACAAGCTTTATGACGGGAAAGGCGATGAATTGGCTCAGCTCGATTCAGAGCAGTGGTATATCGCCACCAGTACCGTGCTCGATGTGATCTCGCTGGCCAGCGCCGGGGCCGCCCTGAAGGAAGCGACGATGACCTATCGCGCCATGCGCCGCATTTCGGCGCGCAAGGCGACGGAGTGGCTGAAAAGCATGCCCCGCAGCGAAAGGAAGCGACTGACCGAAAACATCATTCGGGCGGAAAATCCGGGAATTTCCAACAACGTCTTGAAAGAGATGGTGAAGAACGGCCTGTACCCGAAACGCTACCCGACGGAAGCGATCCAAAACGGGCTGCGCCAGCAATTGCACTCGGCGCTCAATAACGCGTTGACGTTTGTCGGCAGCGGCATCAGCGGCACCCTGTCGGCGCCGGTGAATGTGAAAACCACCGGGCAGTATTTTGTGGGCATTATGCAGAAATTGCCGCAGATGGTGAGGTAATGGCGGAGTGGATGATTAAACGCCTGATCGTGCAGGGTCGGGAGATGGAAAGCCAAATCGCGGCGCGCGATCGCGCTCTTTTCGCCGGTGTGGATGCGCAGCTCGAGCAGCATTTCATGACGCCGGGCCAGCGGTTGTCGCCGCCGGGCGTCGGCAACGTCATGTTGCTGATGGTGTGCCTGACGCTGGGGCTGGCGGGCGTGATGGGTCTGGTCACGGATGTGGCGGCCGCCTGGAGCGGCAAGACCTCCGCCGCCGTGTTGATGGGCAGCGGCGCGATCGTGGCGGTGTGGATGACGTTGATCCTGTTCCAACTGGTGCAGGGTAAAAACAGCGGGGTGGTATTGTTGCAATATTACCTTGGCATGCTCGGTCTGTGTTGCCTCGGCGCCGCGGCGGCGTGGGCGGCGGGCATGACCGGCATCGCCACCGGCGCCCTGCTGCTGGGGGGCGTGGTTGGCGGTGCGCTGTTCAGCAACCGGGCGGCGTTCTACCTGTATGTCGCCTATTTCCGCACGCGTCGGCGCGTGTTTATCAAACGCCGTTGGCAGAGGGAAGATCTGCGCAACACCCGATAAACCGTCAGAACGGAAAAACTTATGACGCAACCTTTCTCCGGCTTTAGCCAGCAGGGCCTGAATTTCCTGCAGCAGGTGCGGATCGAGAACGATAAGGCCTGGTTCGACGGCAATCGCGACATCTACGATCGCGAGCTGCTGGCGCCGTTTCGCGCGCTGGTGGAGCAACTGGCTCCCGGCATGCTGGCGATCGACCCGCAGTTCGAGACCCGCCCGGCGATCGGCAAAACGCTGTCGCGCATTCATCGCGATACGCGGTTTTCTCACGATAAATCGCGCTACCGCAGCCGCATGTGGCTGACGTTCAAGCGCCCGAGTAAAGACTGGAAAGACGCGCCGGTCTACTTTTTCGAACTGGGGCCGGACATGCTGCGCTATGGGCTCGGCTACTACAGCGCCAACAAGCCGACCATGGATCTGTTCCGCCATACGCTGAGGCAGCGGCCGCAGCCTTTCCTGGAGGTGGCCGCCTGCTGCCGGCCGCCGTTCGAGCTGGTGGGCGAGCGCTACAAGCGCCCGCTGGTGAAGGAACAGGCGGCGGAGATCGCCACCTGGTACAACCGCAAGTCGTTTGCGGTGATGGTGACGGACAGCGAAGTGGAAAAGCTGTTCAACGCCGATCTGGCGCCGCTGCTGGCCGGGGCATTTTTGCAGCTTGAGCCGCTCTACCACTGGTTGATGCAGGTAGAGACGATGAAGCAGATCGATCCGGCAGACCTTTGAAACCCCGCGTCAGCGGGGATGCAGCAACCGCCAAAAGGCGTCGATCAACGGATCGCTGAGGCGCTTTTTCTGAACGCAGACCCCCAGTTCAAACGGTTCGACCATCGAGATGTTATCCAGCTGCGAGATGCGGTTGCGCACCGGCTCCGGGCTGTTGTCCACCACCACGCTTGGGATCAGCGCGATGCCGCAGCCCAGGGCCACCATCGACACGATGGCCTCGTGGCCGCCGACGGTAGCGTAAATCAGCGGATTGCTGATGCGATGGCGGCGGAACCACAGCTCGATGCGTTTTCGCGAGGGGCCGTGCTCCGGCAGGATGAACGGGATCTCGGCCCAGTCGGGCTTGTCGGCGAATGCCTGGCTGCGCACCGCACAGGGCAGCGCCGGCGCGATCAGCACTAGCGGAATTTCGCCGATTTTGGTGAACGCCACGCTGGCGGGCAGCGTTTCCGGCCGGCCGGCGATGCCGAGATCGGCCTCGTTGGACTGCACCTTGTCGACCGCGTCGGCGGCATCGCCGGTGGTCAGCTTGATCTCTACCAGCGGGTGCTGCGCGCGGAAGCGGTCGAGGATCGGCGGCAGGTGGCTGTACGCGGCGGTCACCGAGCAGAACAGCCGCAGTTCGCCGCTCAGCGAAGGGCCGTGCTGGCCGAGCGAGTGCTTCAGCTGCTGATATTGCAGCAGCGTTTGCTGGGCGAATTCTTTCAGCTGTTCGCCGGCGTCGGTGAGCTGCACGGTGCGGTTATCGCGCAGGAACAGCGGCTGCCCGAGGATCTCTTCCAGCCGCTGGATCTGGCGGGAGAGCGTCGACGGGCTGACGTGCATCGCCTTGGCGGTGCGCCCGAAGTGATGGCTTTCGGCCAGATGCAGGAACAGCTTTAAATCACGTAAATCCATATCGATACGCTCGCAGTGAGAGTGTTGCAAAAATTGCAATGTCACGTTCTCAATATATCAATTTAAGCAACGCATTTCCTGTTATACATTGAGTTTAACGAATCTCCGCACAGACAGGGCGGGGAATGAAAATAACAATGCAAGACAACATCAAACCGGAGTACCACCATGGCTAACTATTTCAACACATTGAACCTGCGTCAGCAGTTGGCGCAATTGGGTAAATGCCGCTTTATGGCGCGCGACGAATTTGCTGACGAAGCCGGCTACCTGAAAGGTAAAAAAGTGGTGATTGTCGGCTGTGGCGCCCAGGGCCTGAACCAGGGGCTGAACATGCGCGATTCCGGTCTGGATGTCGCCTATGCCCTGCGCAAAGAAGCGATCGACGAGAAGCGCGCTTCCTGGCGCAAGGCGACCGAAAACGGCTTTAAGGTCGGCACCTACGAAGACCTGATCCCGCAGGCGGATCTGGTGGTCAACCTGACGCCGGACAAGCAGCACTCTTCCGTAGTGCGTGCGGTGCAGCCACTGATGAAAGACGGCGCGGCGTTGGGTTACTCCCACGGCTTCAACATCGTTGAAGTGGGCGAGCAGGTGCGCAAAGACATCACCGTGGTGATGGTCGCGCCGAAGTGTCCGGGCACCGAAGTGCGTGAAGAGTACAAGCGCGGCTTCGGCGTGCCGACCCTGATTGCGGTTCACCCGGAAAACGATCCGAAAGGCGAAGGCATGGCGATCGCCAAGGCCTGGGCGGCGGCGACCGGCGGCCACCGCGCCGGCGTGCTGGAGTCTTCCTTCGTCGCTGAAGTGAAATCCGATTTGATGGGCGAGCAGACTATTCTGTGCGGCATGCTGCAGGCGGGTTCGCTGCTGTGCTTCGACAAGCTGGTTGCTGAGGGCACCGATCCGGCTTACGCCGAGAAACTGATTCAGTTCGGCTGGGAAACCATCACCGAAGCGCTGAAGCAGGGCGGTATCACCCTGATGATGGATCGCCTGTCCAACCCGGCCAAGCTGCGTGCCTATGCGCTGTCCGAACAGCTGAAAACCATCATGGCACCGCTGTTCCAGAAGCACATGGACGACATCATCTCCGGCGCTTTCTCCAGCGGCATGATGGCCGACTGGGCGGAAGACGACGTGAAACTGCTGACCTGGCGCGAAGAGACCGGCAAAACCGCGTTCGAGAATGCGCCGCAGTTTGAAGGCAAGATCGGTGAACAAGAGTACTTCGATCATGGCGTGCTGATGGTGGCGATGGTGAAAGCAGGCGTCGAGCTGGCGTTCGAAACCATGGTCGATGCCGGTATCATCGAAGAGTCGGCTTACTACGAGTCACTGCACGAGCTGCCGTTGATCGCCAACACCATTGCGCGTAAGCGTCTGTATGAAATGAACGTGGTCATCTCCGATACCGCGGAGTACGGCAACTACCTGTTCGCCAACGCGGCGGTGCCGTTGCTGAAAGACTTCATGACCACTCTGCAGGCGGGCGATTTGGGCAAAGCCGTGGCGGGTACGGCGGTGGACAACGCGCAACTGCGCGACGTGAATGAAGCGGTGCGCAGCCACCCTATCGAAACCGTTGGCCGTAAACTGCGTGGCTACATGACTGACATGAAACGCATCGCCGTCGCGGGCTGATTTTCCGCAAGGCAAAGCACAAAGAGCCGGCAGCGATGTCGGCTTTTTTATGCTTCCGGCGGTGCGATAAGCTGCCGCTCGAGACAGCGCCGGATCGCGTGTTTGGCGTTCGTGACCCCCAGCTTACGCACCGCATTGCCGATGTGAAACTTCACCGTACGGGTTTTGATCCCCAGGATCAGTGCGATCTCGTGGTAGGTTTTGCCCTGGCTGGCCCAATAGAGAATTTCCCCTTCGCGCGGCGAGAGTCGATCCGTCCGGTTCGCCTCGGCATTGGCCAATGTCAGCGCGTGCTGGTGGGTATCGACCAAGACCATCTGCAGGTTGGCCCTTTCGTCTTCCATCAGTTGCCGCAGTTCGGCGTCATCGGCCGCCGTCGCGCTGATCGACAAGATCGCCAGGTTGTTGTCGTGATCGTGCAAAACAAAGCTGCAGCCGTGCACGATGTCGTACTCCCGTGCCTGGCTGAAGATCTTCCGGTAATGCCGATCCTCGGTGGTGATTGGGGTGTCGTGCCACATAAAGGGCGCGCAGCGGCTATGGGCGGCGCGCACGACGGGGTCGATGCGTTGATAGCGATTGTCGCTGTAGATGTTCAGCCATTCTTGCGGGTAGCTCGATACCAACAGATGGCGATCGGGATGGTGTTTGTTGAAGGTCAAATAAGCATATTTGAATCTGCCAAAGGCGTGCAGCCGGCTGTCCAGATGCAGTCTTGCGGCGACGGCGTTGGCGAATGCGACGGCCATCGGTAACCTCCCTGTCGTTCGGCGATTCAGCCCGACCTGCACCAAAGTCCAGCTAGTCAGTGCGGCGGATTGAAATTTATACTCGGCTAATAAATTCAAAAAGTCGGCAATGCCAAGACCTGAGCTTAGCAGTTCTGGGTATCAATAAGCCAACGCCAGGGAAATTCTTCAATCATCCTCTCATCAATACGTCTGGGAGCCATTGCGCCGGCGGCGAGGTCACCTCGCCGTCGTCTTATTGGTTGGGCATCGCTGCTGCGGGAATGATGGCGCCGCGATGTTGGATCACCGATGCGGCGAGCAGATGGCCGCGCTGCGCCGCCTGCTGGGCGCTGCCGCCGTTCAGGCGTACCGCCAGGTAACCGGCGCTGAAAGAGTCGCCTGCTGCGGTGGTATCCACCACGCGCTCCGGCGGCAGTGCGATCGCCGGTACCTCAAGCCGCTCTCCCTCCACGCTGAACACCAGGCAGGCCTCTGCGCCGCGTTTGATAACGATCTCGCCGACGCCGAGCGCCTGCGTGCGTGCCACCACCTGTTCAACCGGCTGCGCGCCCCACAGCAACGCTTCGTCATCCAGCGTCAGGAAGGCGATGTCGGTGCAGGCCAGCACCTCACGGTAGGCCTGCTGCGTTTCCTCACGGCTTGGCCACAGGCGCGGACGGTAGTTGTTGTCGAAGATGACTAGACCACCGTTGGCACGGCAGCGGCGCAGCAGCGCTAGCAGCTTCGTGCGGTCGGCAGGCGCGAGGATTGCCAGGCTAATGCCGCTGAGGTACAGGTAATCGAATTGCGCCAATCGGTCGCACAGTGCGTCGGCCTGGGGGCCCGCAAGCCAATACCGGGCGGCGGCGTCGTTGCGCCAGTAGTAAAAGGTGCGTTCGCCGGCGGCGTCGGTTTCGATCACGTACAGGCCCGGCAGTTTGTTGTCCAACTGCTGAATCAACCCGGTTTCGATGTTCTCCTGCCGCCAGGCCAGCAGCATCTCGCCGCTGAAGCTGTCGGTGCCGAGTGCGGTGACGTAATGCACCTGCAGCGTCTGTTCCGGCATTTGGCGGGCAAGGTAGACGGCGGTGTTGAGGGTATCGCCGCCAAAGCCGCGCGTCAGCTGTGCGCCCTGCTGTGACAGCTCGATCATGCATTCGCCGATCACGGCGAGATTTCGGATAGTCATCGTCAATAAGCCCTGGCTAAAGAAGAAGCAACAGCCGCCAGTCTCCACGTAAGGCGGTCAGGGAGTCAATAAATTAAAACAGTGTTTTAATTTTTTATGATCGCGATCGACCAACGCCAACAGGGTGAAGAGGAAAGCCTGCGGTAATTCGTGCTTAAAGTTTTACGCGGCGCGGCCGATAAGCTGGGTAAAGAAACAGCGGCAGCGCTCTCACTTCCCCGCCACGGCGATAGTACCGATGATAACCAACCTGATCTCGGGTCTGCTGGCGCCCTGTTTTGCCCTCTATGCCTGCGCCAAATCGCGGCGCTACTGGCGGCAATGCCGGCGCTTGTATACCTTCCAGCCGATTTATCGCACCAGCGGCGCGTTGCTGGCGGTGGAACTGCTGACGGCGGTGTATCACCCAAATGAGCCGGGCAAACGGCAATCCCCGGAACAGTATTTTGCCTCGCTCGGCGTCGCCCAGCGTTTGCGGGTGATCCAGGAGCAGTTGGCGCTGTTGCAGCGCTGGCAGGCGTTGTTCATTCGCCACGCGGTGATGGTGTCGGTCAATATCGATGGTATGGCGCTGCAAGCGTTGCAACGTCATGACGCGTTGCAACGGCAGATCGCCGAGATGCCCTACCTGCGCTTCGAGCTGGTGGAGCAAGCCGCAACGGCGTCAAACCGCCCGTTACAGCAGATCGTCGGCGGCGAACGGTTGTGGCTGGACGATTTCGGCAGCGGGCTGGCCAACTTCTCCGCCGTCGGCGCCTGGCGCTATCAATACATCAAGGTGGCGCGCGAATTGTTCACCTTGCTCAAACAGTCGGAAGAGGGCGTACAGCTGCTCGGCACCCTGATCAAGATGATGAACCAGCACAGCGACGGGGTGATCGTCGAAGGCGTGGAAACCGAACAGGAGTGGCGGCTGGTGCAGCGTTCCGGCGCGTTGGCCGCGCAGGGTTACTATCTTTCCCGCCCGGCGTGCTTTGAAACTTTACACAGCGTACCGACGCTGTTTGCCGCGCCCGGCGCGCCGGCGTGAACTCCGGCCTATCCTCAGCTAGGCTTAAACGGGGCTGCTCATTCCTTTTCCTTTCATTCGGCAGCCCGGTTTATGTGCTGAGGGAGCCCTATGACAAGAACAGGAAAGGTTTTCAGCTGGCTGGGCGGCATTGTGCTGCTGGTGCTCGCCGCGCTGGCGATCTTCATCGCCACCTTCGACTGGAATCGACTCAAGCCTACCATCAACGACAAGGTGTCGGCCGAACTGCGGCGGCCCTTCGCCATCCGCGGCGATCTGGGCGTCGACTGGTCGCGTAACCCTGAGGAGGGCGGCTGGCGCGCCTGGGTGCCCTGGCCGCATATTCACGCCGAAGACGTGTGGTTGGGTAATCCGAAAAACATCCCCGGCGACAGCATGGTGACGCTGCAGCGCGTCGACGCCAGCATCGCACCGCTGGCGCTGCTGAGGAAAGAACTGCTGATCCCGCGCATCTGGCTCAAGCAGCCGAATGCGTCGTTGCAACGCCTGGCCAACGGCGACAACAACTGGACGTTTGACCTGGCCGGCGGCCAGGATCCCAAGCAGCCGCCTTCCGCCTGGTCGTTCACTGTGCATGATATCGTGTTCGACAAGGGACAGATCGCCTTTAAAGACGCCACGCTGAAGGCGGATTTCCGCGCCGTTATCGATCCGCTCGGCAAACCGCTGCCGTTCAGTGAAGTGACCGGCAAACAGAGCGGCGGCAAGGTCGCTACACCCGATTATGTTTTCGGCTGGCAAGTGAAAGGCAAATATAACGGCGAACCGCTGAGCGGCAGCGGCAAGATCGGCGGCATGCTGTCACTGCAGAGCGCCGATCTGCCGTTCCCGCTGCAGGCCGACGTGCGCTCCGGCAGCACCCGGGTGGCGGTGGCGGGCACCTTGTCCGATCCGCTGAACCTCGGCGGCCTGGACGTGCAGCTGAAATTTTCCGGTGAAAGCCTGGGGAATCTCTATGGCCTGACCGGCGTGCTGCTGCCGAACACGCCGCCGTATGCGACCGATGGCCATCTGATTGCCCGCCTGCACCAGCCGGGCGGCGCCGTGTTCGAATATCAGAAATTCGACGGCAAAATCGGCGACAGCGACATTCATGGCGACTTGAAATACGTTGCCGCTAAACCGCGGCCGACGCTGAGTGGCGCGGTGAGCTCCCGGCAGCTGAGGCTGGCGGATCTGGCGCCGCTGATCGGCGCGGATTCCAACGCTGCCAAAGCCGGCCGCGGCGAGAAGAGCCGCCAGCCGGCGGATAAGGTGCTGCCGGTTGAACAGTTCGATACGCAAAGCTGGAGCAAGATGGATGCGGACGTGAAGTTTGCCGCCGCGCGCATCGAGCGCGGCAGCGATTTACCGCTGAGCGATCTGGCCACGCACCTGAAGCTGAACAATGGCGAGTTGCGTCTGGATCCGCTGCGCTTCGGCATGGCGGGCGGCAGCCTGAACGCCGTGGTGCGCCTCGACGGCGGCAAAAAGCCGATGCGCGGCCAGGTAGATATGCACGCGCGCAAACTCCAGCTCAAACAGCTATTGCCTAACGTGGCGGCGATGAAGCGCAGCCTCGGGCAGATGAACGGCGACGCGAGGCTGACGGGCAGCGGTAATTCAGTGGCCGAGCTGCTGGCGACCAGCAACGGCGATCTGCGCCTGCTGATCAATAACGGGGTGATCAGCCGTAGCCTGATGGAGATCCTCGGTCTGAACGTCGGCAACTACCTGGTGGCGCAATTGTTCGGTGACGACGTGGTAGGCATCAACTGCGCGGCGGCGGACGTCGGCATCCGCAGCGGCGTCGCCGCGCCGCGGCTGTTCGTGTTCGACACCGAGAACGCGGTGATCAACATCACCGGTAACACTAACCTCGCCACAGAGCGGCTGGATTTATCCATCGATCCGGAAAGCAAGGGGATGCGCGTGCTGACCCTGCGATCGCCGCTGTACGTGAAAGGCACCTTCAAGCACCCGGACGCCGGGGTGAAAGCCGGGCCGCTGATCGCGCGCGGCGCGGCGGCGGTGGCGTTGGGGGCGGTGCTGACGCCGGCGGCGGCGCTGCTGGCGCTGGTCTCGCCCAGTGAAGGCGGCGAGGAGAACCAGTGCGGGCAGATCCTGCGGGAGATGAAAGGCAAAAAATAATCAGGCGCGCGGCGGTGGCGTAAGCAGCCGGCAGTCGTGATCCTGGATCTCTTCCGCCGAGGCCAGGGTGAACGGCAGCAGGCTGCGCTCGGTCGCCAGCAGCAGGAAATCGCCGTCCGGCAGCGCGGTCATCGCCAGGCCGAAGCTGCCCATGCGCCCGTCGGCGCGCGGCAGGCCGGCAGCCAACAGGCGGAAGGCGCCCTGTTGCTCCAGCTCGGCAGGGGTTACCCGCCGCCCCAGATAGTCATGTCCCAACAGGCCGCCGGGCAGCGGTTGCCATTGCTCGATGAAATCGGGGCCGATCTGCGCCAAGCGCTGTTTTACCGCCGGCAACAGGCAGGAGATATGAATGTGCAGCTGGTTTTGCGTGCGGCCATATTCCGAATTGATGGCCAGTGAAATATCACCGTCGTCGATGGGTTTGCCATAGCGTTCCGCCATCACGTGGCGCGCGCGCCAGGCCTGGGCGAAGAAATTCGGCGTGGCGGCATCCAGCACCGCCGGGCTTTCTATCCCGGTGATTTTGGCGCTGGGCATCAGCAGGTATTGCAGCGGTCCGTTGCGATCTTTAAACACCACGAAGCCGGCCTGCACATCCACCTGCTTGCAGGGCGCCGGGTTGTCATGCGCTTGCTGATTGGGCAGACATTGCTGGCTGACGATGCGCCACAGCGCATCGGGATGGTCGGGCTTCAACCCGTAATAGAGCGCGATGGCGAGAGCCGCCAGCAGCGCAACGCAGACAAATACCCCACGACGCAGAGACATCGGCCGATCCTGTTACCGAGATAAACATCCAGCATAGCCCGGTTTTATGACAGGAAACGAACAACGCGTGCGGCCCCCGCAGTGAGGGGGCCGCAGGGGATCACAGCGACTGGTGGCGGGTTTCTTTCATCAACAGCAGAGCCAGTAGCGTCAACCCGGCCATTGCCGCCAGGTACATGCCGACGTAGAACAGCCCGTAATGGGCCGCCAGCCAGGTGGCGATATAAGGCGCCACGGACGCGCCGAGGATCGACGCGACGTTGTAGGAGAACGACGCGCCGGTATAGCGCACTTCGGTAGGGAACAGCTCCGGCAGCAGCGCGCCCATCGGGCCAAAGGTCAGCCCCATGATGCTCAGGCCGCACAGCAGGAAGCCCATTACCAGCGCCTGGTTGCCGGAGCCCAGCAGGGTCGGGAACAGAAACGCGAAGCCGATCATCAGCAGGGTAATGGCGATCATGGTCTTGCGGCGACCGAACGCGTCCGCCAGCAGGCCGGCGATCGGCACCATCACGCCGAAACCGATCACCGCCACCATCAGCATCCACAGGAAGCTGTTACGGGAGTAGCCGAGGCCCAGCGGCTGCGGCGCGGTGCCGTAGGTCATCGAATACACCGTCATCAGATAAAACAGCGTGTAGGTCGCCAGCATGATGAAGGTGCCGAGGATGGTGGCTTTCAGATGCTTGCTCAGCAGCGTGCCGAGCGGCACTTTTACCTGTTTGCCGGCCTTGGCCGCTTTGGCGAACACCGGCGTTTCATGCAGCGATACCCGCACGTACAGGCCAATCAGCACCAGCGCGGCGGAGAGAATGAACGGCACGCGCCAGCCCCATTCCATAAACTGCTGGTCGCTCAGCAGCCAGGAGAGCAGCAGGAAGGTGCCGTTGGCGAAGAAGAAGCCGATCGGGGCGCCCAACTGGGGGAAAGAGCCGTATAGCGCGCGCTTTTTGGCCGGCGCGTTCTCCGTTGCCAGCAGGGCGGCGCCGCCCCATTCGCCGCCCAGCCCCAGACCCTGGCCAAAGCGCGCCAGCGCCAGCAGGATAGGGGCGAAGATGCCGATGGTTTCATAGCTCGGCAGCAGGCCGATCAGCACGGTGGAAATCCCCATGGTCAGCAGCGAGGCGACCAGCGTCACCTTGCGCCCCACGCGATCGCCGAAGTGGCCGAACAGCGCAGAGCCGATAGGCCGCGCGACAAAGGCGACGGCGAAGGTGGCCAGCGACTGCAGCGTCGCGGTGGTCGGGTCGCCCTGCGGGAAGAAGATGTGCGGGAACACGATCACCGCGGCGGTGGCATAGATGTAAAAGTCGAAGAACTCGATGGCGGTGCCGACCAGCGAGGCGACGATGACTTTCCCGCGGGAATTCACCGGTGTAGACGCGTCGTCGGCGTCGAGTGGGGGTGCGATGGTGGCTTGCATATCTATTTCTTATTGTTGGAGGGGGTAAAAATCCATCTTAGTGACAGCATTCCGCCTTTTCAACGCTGTAACTCTGGGCTGCGCCGCCGCTAACCGGTTAAAAAGACTAATGTTTTACCGGGCTTCTTTTCTGTAGCGTTAAACGTTGAGAAATGGGTTTCATACAGAGGGAATGGCTGTAAAAACGGGAAAGAAAAGTGAATGGGTAGTTTGTTATGCTGGTTTTCCGAATGTCATGCCGCATGATTTAGAGGGATTGACTGGGTTTTTGCTTATTAACCAGAGGAAAGTGCCGGCGTGTGCGATAACACCGGCACGATTGCGTGGCTTCAGGGGGCCGGTGGCTCGCGTTCCGGCAAGGCTTTGTCGCCTTTGTAGTCGGCGGTAGCGATCCAGGCGGCACAAAACAGCGTCAAACGGGCGAAGAAGTAGAAGAACGCCATCAGCCCGATCACCGAGCCAAAGGCCGCGCCGGAAGGCGATTTCGCCACCTGCGGCAGCGTCATCGTCATCACGAACTTGATCACCTCAAATCCGATGGCGGCGAGCAAGGTACCGCGCAGCAGCGCTTTTTTCTTCGGTTTGTGGCGCGGCAGCATCCAGAAAATCCACAGGAACAGCAGATAGTTGGCGAAAATCGAGATCGACAGCGCGATCGTCGTCAACGCCGGCCGCAGCCATTCGATGCCGTCCAACCCCAGCGCGTTGACGATCGCCGCCTGTGCCGATCCGGCGACCGAGGTCAGCGACAGCGTAATGATCAGCGCGACCACCAGGCCGGTCAGCGAGATGAAGTCGCGGGTGTACTTGAAATAGATTTTCTCCTGATCCTGCGGATTGCGCTCCCAGACGTCACGCGACTGTGCGCGGATCGCCTCGCGCAGGTTGCCCATCCAACTGATGCCGGAATAGAGCGCCAGCGCCAGACCGGTCAACCCCACGGTGGTACGCTGCTGAATGGCGGTGTTGACGGTGTTCTTCAGCGTGCTGGCCAGCGTCGGATCGCTGATGCTGCCGACGATCCGGTTGATCAATCGGGCCAGCAGATCCGGGTTGGAGGCCAGCACGAAACCGGCGGCGGCGAATGACACCATCAGGATCGGGATCAGCGAGAGGAATGAAAAATAGGTGATGGCGGCGCCGAACTGGCTACCCAGCCGATCGTTAAAGCGTTCGGCCGCGCGCAGCAGGTGCGCAACGCTCGGCCAGGCTTTGATGCGTTCAATCAGACGTGAAAAACCACCAATGCGGCGGTCGAGGGTCTCATGGCCGGTCTTGATGGCGATAAGCGGCTTCGGCGGCGTGTCTTGTGCGGGCTGGCGGCGTTCCTGGTCTGGTCCTGTAGGCATTACTTCACGATTTCCTTAACGTTAAACGGCATGTATCCGTATTGATTATAGCCAAAGCCTCGCGGCGTTTTGAGCGCCGGGACGGCAAACGGTCAATTTCCGAGCTTAACGCGTTAGCGCCTGGCATGAAATGCCGACGATGGCGCGATAGGTAAAATTCCTATGAAAAGCCCGTGGCGCCTCGGTTTTTTTCACTTCCCTACCTCCAATTTTTATCTGTTTCGTCGGCGAGAAAGCGTTTACTCATGATGTGGCGTCGCGCTTTACCGACCGCCGCTCCGCTGCAGCCGTAGGGGCTGGAACGGTCTCATCCGTCATCAACAGAAAAACTGGAAGGTCTTATGAAATTGCTTAATCACCCCACCTGCCGTCCGTTTACCGAAGCGGGCAATCTGTCGCAGCTTTCCGCCTACTATGAAGAGGAGAGGCATATCATGTGGATGCTGCTGCGCGCTGCGCCCCGCCCCTGCTTCAACCAGGCGCTGATCGAAGACATCATGACGCTGGCGCAGGCGGCGAAGGAGTCTTCGCTGCGATTCGATTTCTGGGTCACCGGCTCGCTGGTGCCGAACATGTTCAACGTCGGCGGCGATCTGCAGTTCTTCGCCGAAGCGATCAAAAACCGCAGGCGCGAGGCGATGATGGCCTACGCACGGGCCTGCATCGACTGTGTGCATGCCGCTGCGCGCGGTTTCGACACCGGCGCGGTCAGCATTGCCATGGTTGAAGGTAGCGCGCTGGGCGGTGGCTTTGAAGCGGCGCTGGCGCACCATTTCGTGTTGGCGCAGAACAATGCGCGCATGGGGTTCCCGGAGATCGCGTTCAACCTGTTTCCCGGCATGGGCGGTTACTCGCTGGTGGCGCGCAAGGCGGGCATGCGCTTGGCTGAGGAGCTGATTTGGGGCGGCGAGTCGCACACCGCAGAGTGGTTCGAGAGCCGCGGGCTGGTGGATCAGCTGTTCCAGCCCGGCGATGCCTATATGGCGACGCGCACTTTCATCGATACCATCCGGCCGAAGCTCAACGGCATGCGCGCCATGCTGCGGGCGCGTCAGCGCGTATTGCAACTGACGCGTTCCGAGCTGATGGATATTACCGAGGATTGGGTCCACTCGGCCTTCACCATTGAGGAAAAAGATCGCGCCTACATCGAGCGGCTGGTGATGTTGCAGGATCGCCACACCCTGAACCTGCGTCGTGCCGGCTAACGTTAACGCGCCCGCCTCACGCGGAAGGTGAGCGCGGGCGATAGGACTGCAGCCAATGCTCCAGCTGTTCCGGGAGCATTGGCCGCGCAAACAGAAAGCCCTGCTTTTCGTCCACGCCAACTTCGTCGAGGAACTGATTTTCGCTCTCGGTTTCCACCCCTTCGGCGATCACCCGGAAGGCCAGCGCCTCCGCCGCTGCGACGATCGCGCGTACCAGCGATTGCGATACCGGATTGAAATTCACCCCGCGCACGAAGCTTTTATCCAGCTTGATGGCGTCCAGAGGTATACGCGCCAGCTGCGCCAGTGACGAATAGCCGGTGCCGAAGTCGTCGAGATGCACCTGCGCGCCCAGTTCGCGTAGCCGGGTGATCAGCGCGCGCGCGCGGTTCTCGTCTTCAATCAGACTGCTTTCGGTCAGCTCGAAGTCCAGCAGACAGGGGGCCATGCGATGGTGGCGCAGCACCCCGAGCAGGTCGTTGACGATGCCGTCGTCGGCCAACTGCCGGGCGGAGAGGTTGACCGCTACCCGCAGGTTCAATCCCTGTTCTTGCCACTGCGCTGCCTGGCTGGCGGCGGTCTGCAGCACCCATTGGCCCAGCGGGCCGATCAGGCCGGACTCCTCGGCGTAGGAGATGAACTGCAGCGGCGGGATCAGGCCGCGCTCCGGCGAATCCCAGCGCACCAGCGCTTCCACGCTGTGCACTTCGCCGCTGCGCGCGTCGATTTTAGGCTGGTAATACAACACCAGCTGATTTTGCTCCAGCCCTTTACGCAGATTGGTGTCCAGCCACATGTATTCGGCGACGCGTTTGTTCATCTCCGGCGAGAAGACGGTATAGGTGCGTTTGCCGTGCTCCTTGGCGACGTACATGGCGGTATCGGCGCTGCGGATCAGGCTGTCGAGATCGTTGCCGTGCTCCGGGCACAGCGCGATGCCGATCGAACAGCCGGTATACACCTCAATCAGGCCGATGCGGAAAGGGGTTTTCAGCCTGTCGATAATGCGCTGCGCCAGCGTTTGCAGGCGCTCGCGATCGGTTTGCGGCGCCAGCACCAGAAATTCGTCGCCGCCGAGGCGGGCGAGCACCTGATCCGGGCTCAGGCAGCCGAGGATCGCCAGCGCGACTTCGACCAGCAGCCGATCGCCGAACATATGGCCGTAGGCGTCGTTGACCTTTTTGAAGTTGTCGAGATCGAGGTACACCAGGCCGAAGCTCTCTTCGCTGCGCGTAGCGATGGCGTGGTTGATCTTATCCTGGATGGCGTTACGGTTAGGCAGGCCGGTGATAAGATCGGTGTTGGCCAGCACCCGCAGCCGTTCCTGCGCACGGCGTTCTTCGGTGATGTCGGTGCCGGAGCAGATCAAAAACACCTCGTTCTTGCCGCTGCCGCTGTGCACGAACTTATTGCGGAACAGAAACAGCCGTTCGCCCTTGACCGTCTTTACCCAACGCTCCACCTCATAAGACGATCCGTTGCGGAAGAAGCCGGCGATGTTGCGCCGCGAGGCGGCGGCTTCTTCCGGGCTCATAAACAGCTGGAAAACGTTTTTGCCGATCACCTCGTGTTCGTGCAGCCCGGTGTACTCCTCGCTCAGCCGGTTGAAACGCTGAATGCGGCCGTGCTGATCGACGATCACGATCACCGAGTTGGCTTCGGACACCACCTGCTCGGCAAAGGAGAGGCCGTGCACCAGATCGCGCGCCACGGATGGGGTATCGCTGAAGGCGGAAGCGGTGCCCGCCCATTCGAGGTTGTTGACGCGGCGCCCGACCAGATGCAGATGCAGCGGTTCGCCGGCCAGCGTAATGGTCAGCTCAAGGCTGGCGGTTACGCCGCTCAGACGGCGAATTTTCGCCGCGTCCATGGCGCTGAGTGCCACCGCGACGTGGGCTTTGCCCTTAACGGCGGACAGCTCCAGGGCATTGCTGTCAAACGCCAGCCGCCAGTGGGGGCTTTGGGTGCCGAAGTGGGCGTTAAGAAGCTCAGGGCCTTGGTCTGCGGGCATGATGATTCCTCAAAAGAGCACGGGCGGCCGGTCGGCGCAGCTCCGGGCAGCCTGTTGGCCCGAAAGCGATCGCCGTACGCATCTGTGCATCATATAACAGGTTTTTGCAGGCGGGACGGGTGATGGAAACTATTATATAAGCAATGATTAGTTTTGCGGTGTAAACGTCGCCCGGCGGCCGCTTGCCTTAAAGTGTAGGAGAACATCGGATCCTGTGATGCTTGTACTGACTTCCCCCTGCTATCGGAAAACGGTTGAGGCAAGATTGCCGTGCTGGCGAGTAAATTATAGCGGTGAGGGGAAAGCGGAAAAATAACTCCACCGGGGGGACTTTTGCCGAGAAATTAAAATTTCCATCAAATAAACGCCATCTTCATAGTTTTCTCATAATTGGTGAATAAATCCGAGACGGGTTTTAAAAAGTTTACACACCCTCGCATTACTTGAATTTTATCAGCCTATTATTATCTCCGACGACGAATGAGCCTGTTAACGTACAGCGCTCCTGATGAAGAAAAACTTTTAAGGAAATGATTATGCGTAAATTGACGGCTTTATTTATTGCTTCCACGCTGGCTCTGGGTTCTGCTTCCGCGGCGTTCGCCGCCGATACGGTGACTGCCCCGGCGGCGGATGCGGCGCCGATGAAAATGATGCATCACAAGGGTGAAGGTAAAGGCGGCCCGTTCGCCGGGTTGAACCTGACCGAGCAGCAGCGCCAGCAGATGCGCGATATTATGAAAGAGTCGCACCAGAAGCGCGGGCCGGGCATGAAAGAAGAACGCCAGGCGCTGCACAATCTGGTCGCTTCCGACAGCTTTGACGAAGCGAAGGCGAAGGCGCAAATTGACGCGATCGGCAAAGCACAATCCGAACGCATGCTGGAACGCGCCAAAGCGGAAAATAAAATGTATAACCTGCTGACGCCTGAGCAGAAAAAACAATACAATGAGAATTATCAGAAACGCGAGCAAAAGATGATGGACCACATGAATAAAATGAAGGAGCAGATGTCCTCCGGTCAGTAATATCCGCTCGCGGTGAGTAAAAAAGGGCCAGGCTATTTGTCTGGCCCTTTTTCTATTTGGCGTTATCGCCGGCAGACTTTGTCGTGAGTGATCATCATTCTCCGCCGACAATGTGCCGGAAATGTTCGGCAACGGCCTGCGCAAAGCACGGGTCGTTAATATGATAAGGCGTTTTTATCAACCGGCGTTTGTCGGTGGCGTGCACCGTTTCTTCCAGCGCCTGCGTAAAGGCGGCCAGCGCCGCCGGATCCCAGAACGGTTGCCCGGGCGCATCCAAAGCCGATACGCCGCCCGTCGGGATAACGAAACGCACTTCGCCCGCGCAGGCGTTGATTTTTTCGCCCATCCAACGCCCCATTAACGCATTCTCCCGCGCGCTGGTACGCACCAGCGTCACTTGCGGGTTGTGATGGTGACGCAGACGGTTGGCATAGCGAGCCGGCACCGTATTCGGCGCGCCGAAGTTGATCATGTCTATCGCGCCACAGGAGAGCACGCACGGGATGCCGGTACGCGCGATGGCACCGAAACGATCCATATTGCAGGGCAGCACACCGCCAAACAGATAATCGGCCATTTCGGTGGTGGTCAAATCGATGGCGCCGTGCAGTTGGCGGTTATCGATCAGTTTTTCCAACGACCTGCCGCCGCTGCCGGTCGCATGAAACGTCAGACAATCCCATTGTGTTCCCAGTTCGGCCACCAACGCCTGAACGCAGGGCGTGGTGACGCCAAACGTCGTCAGGCCGATCGCGGGTTTGTTGTCGTGATAGTCGACGGCGGCGAAGTGCACTGCGCCGGCTATCTGGCGTGCCGCGTTGCCTAGCACCTGTCGCGAGATGCGGTTAAGACCGGCGAGATCGGTGACCGAATACAGCATGTTGATATCGCTGGCGCCGACATAGGCGGAAACGTCTCCTGCCGCCATGCTTGAGACCATTATTTTCGGCAGGCCAATCGGCAGCTGCTGCATGGCCGGCGTGATGATGGCGGTGCCGCCGGAGCCGCCCAGACCCAGCAAGGCGGCGATATCGCGGCGCGTCAGGATAAAACGTTCGAAAGCGGTCGCCATAGCGGCGATCGCCTGGCCGCGACTGGCGCAAAAGACCGCACCGGCGCCTGCCGGATGGTGGCGAGCAACGTCCTCTGGACCGATATCGGCCGGGGAGTCAAACGGCAAGCGACGAGTGGAAAGATCGACGGTTCGCGTGGGTAAATTCAGGGCAGCGATTAGCCGCCGTACATACTCCAACTCTTGTCCTTTCGTATCTGCTGTGGTAGCAATATAGACAAAATTTGAAGTTTCTTTCATGTGTCTTCCTGGGGTGTTTCTAATTTTTATTTAAAAATCATTTTATTATATTTTTTAGGGTGCCCTGGTGTTGGCATTTAAATTAAATTGATTAATGTATTTATATAATGAGACGGCAGTATCATTTTTGCAAGGGCAGCTCAGTGCAAAATGGGACTCCTGTCTCATTTTTGAGCTTTTCAACGTGGCCGGCGCTTTGCCGGCAGCCAGTCGACAGAGGCGCATCCTCTGTTGCGCAAGCGTGTGCAGATGTATGAGGTTTAAGTGCCGATAAATGCTTTTCCCACCCCGTTCGATCCTTCACTGACTTCCACACGGGCAAAAACCTACCGTTTGTTGCTGGCCAGCGCGATGGCGCTGTATGACGAAGGGGCGTTTCCTTCGATCACCGAGCTGGCGGCGCATGCCCAGGTATCGCGCGCGACCGCCTACCGTTATTTTCCGACCCAGAGTGCGCTGATTAGCGCCGTGGTGGCGGAAAGCCTGGGGCCTATTCTGGAATGGCGCCCGCAGGACGACGATGCCCTGAAGCGTATCCAGCAGTTGCTGACCTTCGCCTATCCTCAGATGGAACGGCACGAGGGAGCATTGCGTGCGGCACTGCAGCTCTCTTTGCAGCAGTGGGCGCACGCCACGCCGGGCGAAAAATTCGTGCGCGGCAACCGCAAGCGTCTGTTGGCGCTGGCGGTAGAACCGTTGCAGGGCAAACTGCCGCCGGATTCTCTACAGAGAGTGATTCATGCTTTCTCGCTGATTTACGGCTCGGAGGTATTCCTGGTGTTGAAAGATATCTGGGGGCTGGAACTTGAGGGCATTCAGGACGTCACGCAATGGATGGCCAAAGCCATCCTGCGTCAGGCGGAAGAGGACGCGACGAACCGCAAAAAAACATCAGCAGGATAATCCAATTTTTGCCGATGACCGAGTGAAAAACCAGCATAATTCACTGAGTGAATATTGGCAAAATTTATAATTAAAAGTGATAAAAGACGCCTGTTAAGCACTTTTCAGGCGGCCATCTCCTTCATTCGATCTTTGTTTATATTTTTATTTATCAGCGTATTAAGGTTTTCCCTCTCACTTGTTATCGCCGCTTCGCTACCGGCAAACGTCATTGCCATTTCTTATTGGCGTTGGCCAGATTCACCCCTGAAACGTTCTCTCCCCCCGCCGAACTGCCGAGTGACACATTAAGCGCACTTGAGATTGTTGTGCTTTATTTATTTGGTGTTACCAAACTGTTACACAAAAAATCTTATAAAACATTTGCAAACAACAACGGACGGTATCTGGGATGGAGAAGAAACGTAGAGGAGTCAAATCCGCTCGGGCGGCCTTCGGCTGGCCTGAAATCGGAGTTCATCGCGCACAATGGAGCGCGATGCTGATCTGCCTGACGGCGATCGGCGGGGCGCAGGCCTCCAGCTATATAGAGAACGGCAAAGCGGGCGATCCGGCCAGTTGGCGCAGCAGTGAGTTCAACGCGGAATGGGGGCTGGGAGCGATCCACGCCGACCAGGCCTACGCCGCCGGTTATACCGGAAAAGGCATCAAACTCGGTATTTTCGATCAGCCAGTCTACGCCAAGCACCCCGAATTTTCCGGCCCAGATAAGGTGATCAATCTGGTTACCCATGGCACTCGCGAATACACCGATCCCTATATTCCAGTGAAAAAAGGCGATGACTTCCGCTATGACGGTACGCCAAGCACCGACTCCAGTGGCAAATTAGGCTCGCACGGCACCCACGTGGGCGGCATCGCCGCCGGCAGCCGCGACGGTGGCGCCATGCATGGGGTGGCATTCAACGCGCAGATCATCAGCGCAGAAAACGGCGACCCCGGCCCGGAGGACGGCATTGTGCTCGGTAATGACGGCGCGGTTTACCAGGCCGGTTGGGAGGCGCTGGTGGCCAGCGGCGCGCGCATCATCAATAACAGTTGGGGCATCGGCATCACCGAGAAATTCGATGAAGGCGGGTATGACCCGGCTTATCCGCACTTCACGGTGAACGATGCGCAAAAGCAGTTCGATCAGATCAAAACGATCCTGGGCACCAAGCCCGGCGGCGCCTATCAGGGCGCGATCGACGCGGCGCGCAGCGGCGTGGTCACCATCTTCGCCGCCGGCAACGACGGTAACCTCAACAACCCGGATGCCATGGCCGGCCTGGCCTACTTCGTGCCGGACATCGCGCCGAACTGGCTGTCGGTCGCCAGCCTGCAGGATCCCAACAATACCGGCGATTACAGCATCAGCACCTTCTCTTCCCGTTGCGGCTATACCGCCAGTTTGTGCGTCTCGGCACCGGGTACCCGGGTGTACAGCTCGGTGATCGCGGGCACCGGTGTGGACGACCTGACGACCGGCTATGCCAATAAAAGCGGTACCTCGATGGCGGCGCCGCACGTGGCCGGCAGCGTTGCGGTGCTGATGGAGCGTTTCCCGTATTTGAATGGCGCGCAGGTGGCGGAAGTGCTGAAAACCACCGCCACCGACATGGGCGCGCCGGGCATCGACGCGCTCTACGGCTGGGGGATGATCAACCTGGGCAAGGCCATCAACGGCCCGGGCATGTTGGTGACCGCTGAGGATATTCCCGAAGAGTTCCGCATCCCGGATCCGACGGGCGTGGCTTATGGCCCGACCCAGTTCGTGGTCGATCTGCCGGGCGTCGGCGCGGTGCTGGACAAGGGTAAACCGACCGAGCGCGTCTGCAGCAGCGATCTTTGCGGCCTGGACTTCTGGAGCAACGACATCTCCGGCCACGGCGGCCTGACCAAGCAGGGCATCGGCACCCTGGTGCTGACCGGTAACAACACCTATGCCGGCCCGACGCTGGTCAATCAGGGGCGGCTGGCTGTCAACGGTTCGGTCACCTCGGCCGTCAGCGTGCAGAGCGGCGGTATTGTCGGCGGCAGTGGCACGGTCGGTTCGCTGACCGCCCGTGATGGCGGCACCGTGGCGCCGGGCAACTCGATCGGCACCCTGAACGTGGCCGGCAACGTCAGCTTCGAGCCGGGCTCGCGCTACGCGGTGGAAGTGGGCCCGAACGGCCAGAGCGATCGGATCCAGAGCAGCGGATCGGCGACGATCGGCGGCGGCGAGGTGGCGGTGACGCTGGAGAACAGCCCCAACCTGCTGACGCAAAGCGAGGTGCGCAGCCTGCTGGGCCAGCAGTACACCATTTTGAGCGCGCAGCAGGGGGTGAGCGGGCAGTTTGACGCGGTGGCGCCGAACTACCTGTTCCTCGGCACCGGGCTGAGCTACCAGCCGACCGGGGTGACGCTGAGCGTCGGGCGCAACGGCACGAGCTTCGCCAGCGTGGCGCAGACCTCGAACGAGCGGGCGGTGGCGGCGGCGGCGGATGCGCTGGCGGCGGGCAACCCGGTGTACGAGAGCCTGCTCACCAGCGGCACGGCGGGCGAAGCGCGGCAGGCGTTCCGTCAGCTGTCGGGGCAAATCCATGCGGATATCGCCTCGGCGCTGGTGAACGACAGCCGCTACCTGCGTGAGGCGCTGAACGGGCGTCTGCGTCAGGCGGAAGGGCTGGCGAGTTCGTCGGCCATCAAGGCGGACGAGGGCGGGGCCTGGGCGCAGCTGCTGGGGGCGTGGGACCACGCGTCGGGCGACGCCAACGCCACGGGTTACCAGGCCTCGACCTACGGGGTGCTGGTCGGGCTGGACTCGGCGGTCGCGGGCGACGGGCGGCTGGGGGTGGCGACCGGCTACACCCGTACCTCGCTGCACGGCGGCTACGGGTCGAAGGCGGACAGCGACAACTACCACCTGGCGGCGTACGGCGACAAGCAGTTCGGGGCGCTGGCGCTGCGTGGCGGGGCGGGCTACACCTGGCACCGCATCGACACCAAGCGGTCGGTGAACTACGGAATGCAGTCGGACCGTGACACGGCGAAGTACAGCGCGCGCACCGAGCAGCTGTTCGCGGAAGCGGGCTACGGCGTGCAGGGCGAGTGGCTGAACCTGGAGCCGTTCGTGAACCTGGCGTACGTGAACTTCGAGAACAACGGCATCGCGGAAAGCGGCGGCGCGGCGGCATTGCGCGGCGACAAGCAGCACACGGATGCGACGGTGTCGACGCTGGGCCTGCGTGCGGACACCGAATGGCAGGTGAGCGCGGGCACGACGGTGGCGCTGCGCAGTGAGCTGGGGTGGCAACACCAGTACGGCGGGCTGGAGCGAGGCACCGGACTGCGGTTCAACGGCGGCAACGCGCCGTTCGTGGTGGACAGCGTGCCGGTCTCGCGTGACGGGATGGTGCTGAAGGCGGGAGCGGAAGTGGCGGTGAACGAAAACGCCACGCTGTCGCTGGGCTACGGCGGGCTGCTGTCGCAAAACCATCAGGACAACAGCGTCAACGCCGGCTTCACCTGGCGTTTCTAAGCAACATTGACTCAATCCTTGTACGGGAACCGTCTGCGGGCGGTTCCTTTTTCACATCCTGCTAATGAGAACCCGGCGCACCTGGGGCGTCGGCCAATAACAAGCAAAAGGTAAGGAAATGACAACAACAATGGGTTTTGATAGCAAAGGAAACGCTCGCCGCTCGCCGTGGCGGCTGAACGCGTTGGTCTGCTGCATGGCGCTGGCGGGGTATGCACAGGCGGCGCCGCACGAGGTGAACGGCCAACCCGGCGATCCGGCCAGCTGGCGCAGCGCCGAATTCAACGCCAACTGGGGGCTGGGGGCGATCCACGCCGATGAGGCCTACGCCGCCGGCTACACCGGCAAAGGGCAGAAGGTGGGCATTTTCGACACTCCGGTCAACCGTCATCCCGAGTTCGCCGGTGACGGCAAACTGATCAACGTCGTCACCGAGGGCTACCGCGCCTATACCGATCCACACCGGCCGGGGATTAACGCCGGCGATCGTTTTTACTTCGACGGCACCTTCCACTTCTACAGCGGCTCGCAGGGCATGCTGAGCAATCACGGGGTGCACGTCGCGGGGATCAGCGCGGCGAACCGCGACGGCATCGGCATGCACGGCGTGGCCTTCGATTCGCAGGTGATTAGCGTCGATAACGATAACGACGGCCCGGCCTACGGCGAATTCCTCGGCCTGGACGGCGCCGTCACCAATGCCGGCTGGCAGGCGATGATCAACAGCGGTGCGCGGGTGATCAACAACAGCTGGGGCGTCAGTATTCCCGATTTCCTGTCCGACGGCGGCCGTGATCCTAACGCGCTGCACTTTGAGCTGAAGGATGCGCAGGAACAATTCGATCAGGTCAAACCGCTGCTCGGCAGCCTGGCCGGCGCAGGCTATCAGGGCGCGATCGATGCGGCGCGCAAAAACATTCTGGTGCTGTTCGCCGCCGGCAACGACGGCAACTACAACCAGCCGGATGTGATCAGCGGGCTGGCCTACTTCGTGCCGGACATCGCGCCGAACTGGCTGTCGGTCGCCAGCGTGGCGCAGGATGCGGCATCGACCAACAGCGTGCCTTACACCATCAGCAGCTTCTCTTCCCGCTGCGGCTATACTGCCAGCTTCTGCGTCTCGTCGCCGGGCAGCAAAATCTACAGCACCGTGGCCAACGGTTCCGATCCGGCCAATCTGGTGTCGGACTACGGCAATAAAAACGGCACCTCGATGGCGACCCCGCACGTGACCGGCGCGGTGGCGGTGTTGCTGCAGCGCTTCCCGTACATGAACTCGGCGCAGATTGCCGACGTGCTGAAAACCACTGCCACCGACATGGGCGCGCCGGGCATCGACGCGCTCTACGGCTGGGGGATGATCAACCTGGGCAAGGCCATCAACGGCCCGGGCATGTTCTATACCGTCGAAGATATTCCTGCGGAGTTCCGCATCCCGGATCCGACGGGCGTGGCCTACGGCCCGACCCAGTTTGTCGCCAATATTCCGGGGATGGGCGCCGAGGTGGATGCCGGCACGCTACACGCCAGGAAATGTGATGATGTCCACTGTGGATGGGAAATCTACTCCAACAACATTTCCGGTCACGGCGGCCTGACCAAAGAGGGCGCGGGAATCCTGGAACTGACCGGTGCCAACACCTATGCCGGCCCGACGCTGGTCAATCAGGGTCGGCTGGCGATCAACGGCTCGGTCACCTCGGCCGTCAGCGTGCAGAGCGGCGGCATCGTCGGCGGCAGCGGCACAGTCGGTTCGCTGACCGCCCGCCGCGGCGGCACCGTGGCGCCGGGCAACTCGATCGGCACCCTGAACGTGGCGGGTAACGTCAGCTTCGAAACGGGCTCGCGCTACGCGGTGGAAGTGGGGCCGAACGGCCAGAGCGATCGGATCCAGAGCAGCGGAGCGGCGACGATCGGCGGCGGTGAGGTGGCGGTGACGCTGGAGAACAGCGCCAACCTGCTGACGCAAAGCGAGGTGCGCAGCCTGCTGGGCCAGCAGTACACCATCCTGAGCGCGCAGCAGGGGGTGAGCGGGCAGTTTGACGCGGTGGCGCCGAACTACCTGTTCCTCGGTACCGGGCTGAGCTACCAGCCGACCGGGGTGACGCTGAGCGTCGGGCGCAACGGCACGAGCTTCGCCAGCGTGGCGCAGACTTCGAACGAGCGGGCGGTGGCGGCGGCGGCGGATGCGCTGGCGGCGGGCAACCCGGTGTACGAGAGCCTGCTCAACAGCGGCACTGCGGGCGAAGCGCGGCAGGCGTTCCGTCAGCTGTCGGGGCAAATCCATGCGGATATCGCCTCGGCGCTGGTGAACGACAGCCGCTACCTGCGTGAGGCGCTGAACGGTCGTCTGCGTCAGGCGGAAGGGCTGGCGAGCTCGTCGGCCATCAAGGCGGACGAGGACGGCGCCTGGGCGCAGCTGCTGGGGGCATGGGACCACGCGTCGGGCGACGCCAACGCCACCGGCTATCAGGCCTCGACCTACGGGGTGCTGGTGGGGCTGGACTCGGCGGTTGCGGGCGACGGGCGACTGGGGGTGGCGACCGGCTACACCCGCACCTCGCTGCACGGCGGTTACGGGTCGAAGGCGGACAGCGACAACTACCACCTGGCGGCGTACGGCGACAAGCAGTTCGGGGCGCTGGCGCTGCGCGGCGGGGCGGGCTACACCTGGCACCGCATCGACACCAAGCGGTCGGTGAACTACGGGATGCAGTCGGACCGTGACACGGCGAAGTACAGCGCGCGCACCGAACAGCTGTTCGCGGAAGCGGGCTACGGCGTGCAGGGTGAATGGCTGAACCTGGAGCCGTTCGTCAACCTGGCGTACGTGAACTTCGAAAACAACGGCATCGCGGAAAGCGGCGGCGCGGCGGCACTGCGCGGCGACAAGCAGCATACCGACGCGACGGTGTCGACGCTGGGGCTGCGTGCAGACACCGCGTGGCAGGTGAGCCCGGGCACGACGGTGGCGCTGCGCAGCGAGCTGGGGTGGCAGCACCAGTACGGTGGGCTGGGCCGTGGCACCGGGCTGCGGTTCAACGGCGGCAACGCGCCGTTCGTGGTGGACAGCGTGCCGGTGTCGCGTGACGGCATGGTGTTGAAGGCAGGGGCGGAAGTGGCGGTGAACGAGAATGCCACGCTGTCGCTGGGCTACGGCGGACTGCTGTCGCAAAACCATCAGGACAACAGCGTCAACGCCGGCTTCACCTGGCGCTTCTGACGTTCAGCAGCGATCTCAAGGACAACGGAGCCGGCATGCCGGCTCCGTTTTTATTTGCGGCTGTGGGGTGAGTCCGTATGATGGCGCGGCGACAGGGCAATAAAAAACCGGGACCCTGACGGATCCCGGCTTAAAAGTGGGTAAAACAGATTAGCGCTAAAGGCTCAAGCCCCGTTTGATTTGCGCAGTCCGAGCGATGTGGACATCGTCTCAGTAGCGGCAACGGAACAAATTTTCCCTGGTGTTACTATGGTTATTATTAAAAAACGTGCTGGTGTTATTTTTTATAGTGTATTGCTGTATGTCTCTTTTGATACCATGTTTGACGATGCAACATGGTATGTCAAGCAACGTTTTTAACGCATAATTGCATCAGATGCTAGTTTTAGATGTGGCTTTTTCAGCGGAAATAATCAAAACGACTGATAAATCAGTAAAAAAAATCGAAGGAACAAATGGATAACAATCACCAAAAATTCGATTCACAGTCGATTGCCAATCGGGTCAGGGAGCTGTTTTTACATTACGGGATTGGAAAACGTCAGCATGCCCGCGAGCTCAGCCGCATCTTGGATCTGAGTTTTTCACATGCGCACCGCAAACTGAAAGGGCAAAGCCCCTGGACGCTGGAACAGATCAACAGCGTCGCGGCCGCGCTCGGAGAAACGCCGGCGGCGATCGCCGATTTGAGCGCCGAACACGAGACTCCCGAGCCAAACATGGCGCGCGATGCCATCTTTGTCGTGGCGGGGGTGGCGATACCTTGCGTCGGGCACATCGGCGACGAGCTTCCTGCCGGGCGGCCGGCGGAATTTGTGGCGCTGCGCGTGGAAGGGCAGTGGCATATCTATCGCACCGATGAGGCGCCGGCAGGCCCGCGTTACGGCGTCGATCTGATCGAAATCCGGCCCGGCTTCGGCGACGACGAGCGGCTGAGCATCGCGGTATTGGACGATTCGCATCAGGCGGCCGATGAACTGGCCAAGTATCTGGGTGGCTGCGGGTTCAACGCGGTGGCGTTTTACGACGTCGACAGTTTCTGTCAGGCGTTGCAGCAAAGCCTGTTCGACGGTTACGTGGTGGACTGGTTGATCGGTGAGGAAACGGCGGATCGCTGTATCGCTACCATCCGCGCCTCCGACAATCCGGACGCGCCGGTACTGGTGCTGACCGGTGAACTGGGCACCGACCGACGCGAATCGGAAATCGCTCAGGCGATGCGCGAGTACGACGTGCTCGGCCCTTATGAAAAACCGGTGCGGCTCCATGTGATCGAAGCCGCACTGCAACGCTGTTTTAATCTTTAGCGGGGAACACCTCGGCCAGCGCGCTCGACAGCGCATCCAGTCGAACCGGCTTCATCAGGTAGTTATCGAACAGGGCGCGCTGATCCGCCGTTAACTGCTCCGGCGTGTAGGCGCTGATGCCGATGATCGGCACATGGCGGTTGGGGCCACGACGGTTGCGCAGCTGCCTGGCCAGAGCAGCGCCGTCGATGCCCGGCATCTGCAAATCCAGCAACAGCGCATCGTAAGGACGTCTGAGCAGCTTCTGCAGCGCGCGTTCCGGCGAGTCGCACAGTTCGTGCTGGTAACCCAGCTTGTCCAGCAGCGCCGCAAAGGCGTCACCCACCGACTTGTTGTCATCCACCACCAGAACCTGCTGCGGCTTATGCTGCAGAGAGGCATTGGCGGCGGCGGGCTCGTCGGCACGTTCGTCTTCACTGATCTGCACCGGAATGCTGACGATAAAGGTGCTGCCCTTCTTGATTTCGCTGTACACCGTGATGGTGCCGTTGAGCAACGTCACCAGGCCGTGCACGATCGCCAACCCCATCCCCACGCCGGCGTACTGCTTGGTATGCGACTGATCCAACTGGGTAAAGGGCTTGAAGATCTGATCGAGCTGGTCTTTTTCGATACCGATGCCGGTGTCAGTCACTTCGATAATCAACGAACTGCCGCCCGGTTGGCGGCGCAGGCAGCTGTGCAGCGTAATGCTGCCGCTTTCGGTGTACTTGTAGGCGTTGGTCAGCAGGTTGACGATAATCTGCCGGATGCGCAGCGGATCGGAGTGCACCAGCAGGTGGCTGCATTCCACTTCACAGCTGAGTTTGACCTGTTCTTTGCGGGTCAGGGTGGCGATTTCGTTGGCGGTCTCCGCGATCAGCTTCTGCGCGTCGAACGGTACGATGCGCAATTCCATCATGCCGCTGTCGAGGTGCGCGTAGTCGGTCAGATCTTTCATCTGGCTTTCGATTTGCTGCGCGGCGGTCTCCAGCCGCTGGAAGGTGTCCGCATGCTCTGCCGACACACGGGTATTCACCAGCACGTCAATGGCCGACATCACGCTCTGCAATGAGGTGCGCAGCTCGTGGCCAATAGCGCCGAGGAAGGCGTTTTTGGTGCGCGTCGCTTTCTCCGCCTCAATCGCCTTGGCCTGTTGGCGAATGGTCAGCCGCTGCTGGCGGAACACGATCAGGGTGATGGCGATCAGCGCGATCACCGAGAACATGACGATCACCAGCCCATAGAAAATAATGTGCCGCTTCTCGATGTAGTCCTCATAGGCGGCGGTGCGCTGCTTCACCTCGGCATGGTCGGTCAGGTTGGCCATTTCGATGGAGTAAGGCTTGATGGCCTTCATGGCCGCGAAAACCTGGTCGAAGTCGATTTTCGGGCTGTCCAGCAGCTTATCGATGCGATCCATCTGCAGGCGCATCTGTTTGACCACTTCCGGGTAGCCCGGCTCGGCGTACAGCGGCTGGGTCGATTCGGAGACGGTTTCCAGCACGTAAAAACGCGAATAGAGGATTTCGAACCGCAGCCGCAGGTTGTCGTTGTCCACCTGCGGCGCGTGACTTTGCTGTTCGACCAGCGTGTCGAACTCCGCCAGCTTGATGGAGAACTTGGCGATCGACCAGGAGTAGTTCTCCTGCGTGCCGGCGATGGCATACAGCCCTTTCTTCGACAGGGTGGCGCTGTAGTAATAGAGCGTGACGGTTGAAGCCACTAAAAACAGCGCGGCAAAGATGGCCGGGATCGCCAGCCTGCTGCCGTTCTTAAAGGTCGTCAGCTTCATTTGATCACGATCCTGTCGACTTGCCAGATAAAGCGTGAATTGTACAACGGCGAGTTCAGTTCAGGCCCGGCGGCGTCACGCGGGTACACCAGGAACAGCGGGCCGAAGTTTCTGAGCTTCAGCATTTCCCCGTCCATCTTGTAGGCCAGGATCATGTTGTATTTCGTGACGTCGGACAGCGGCACGTCGATGTAATAATCGTTCAGCGCGTAGAAGGTCAGCGTCTCGCCCTTGGCGCCGACGCGCTCCAGGATATCGGCCACCGAAATCCCTTCGAATTTTCTCTGCGGCGTCCAGGACGTGGAGGTGGTGATGCTGCGCACCGGCATCGCCAACAGTTGTTTATCGGTGAACAGATAGCTTTTGTTGACCGGGTCGGTCACGTTGTCGATCTTGCCCGCCACTTCCAGGGTAAAGCTGAGGGCGCTGCTCTGGGCGATAATCAGGGCCACGCAGGCTATCGCAAGGGTTTTGCATAGTTTGAACAGCATCGGTGTTCTCCAGAGGCGCGGGGAGGTTGTATCAGTCCCGCTAATTTATCAGGCAGAATAATGGCAGAAAAAGCAGGCGGGTGCGAAGGGAATAGTAAACCGCACAAAAAGAACAGGTCTGGGTCGGTCGGCCCGTGCGCGTAACCTTTCCCTTCCGTTTGTCAGCCGTTCCGATGTGCTTTCAACAGCTGGGCCAGCTGCGTCAGGCCTGCCGTTAGCTCGTCCAGTGAGGGGGAACCCAGGCACAGGCGAATGCCCGATTCACTTTCGCCGTCATTGACCATGACCGCGGCCGGCGGCGTGACTTTAACGCCCGCCAACGCGGCGGCGGCGGCCACAGACTCGGCGGTTTCGCGCGGCATCGGCAGCCAGACATGGTAAGCGTCGGGATGCGATACGCATTCGTCGGCATCGAATATCGAGGTAGCCAGATGCACTCTTCGCTGAGCCTCATGGCGCAACGCTTGCGGTATCGCCTCGATCGCGCCGCTGGACAACCACTCCCCCACCACGACGCAAGACAGTGGCGAAGGTGCGAAGGGAATATCTTGCAAGGCTTCTTCCGCCGCGGTTTGCATGTCGGGCGGTAGAGTCAGCATACCGATCCGCAACCCCGGGCCGAGCGTTTTCGACAGGCCATTGACATGGAACACCCGCTCGGGTGCCAACGTCGCGAGCGCAGGCACTGCTGAATGCCCTAGGGCATACACGCCATCCTCGATGATCCAGACATTCGCCTGCCGGCATATCTCGACGATAGCCCGCCTGCGCTCGGCGCTCATGGTGGCGGTCGTCGGGTTATGCAGCGTCGGTGTCAGATAGACCGCAAGATGGCCGGAGGAGACACGCTCGAGCGCGCTCGCCAGCGCCTGCGGCACCATGCCTTGCGCATCGATCTCCACGCCGATCAGGCGATGGCCTTTACGTCGGGCCAGCGCGATCGCGCCGGGGTAGGTCAGCCTCTCGGTCAGTATCGTCCCGCGTGGCCCGCAGGCCAGGTCAAATGCCAACGAAATCGCCTGACGGGCATTGCTGGTCAGCGCCAGGTGCGACGGTTCGATCGTGACGCCGGCGTTTTCCAGCCAGCGGGCCAACAGACGCCGATGTTCCAAGTGCCCGGTCGGAGGGGAATAGAGGTTCAGATGATCTGCATCCATTTTCCGTGCGATGCCGGCCAGCGTGCGTGCCAGCAAACGGTCAGTCAGCATCGCCGGCGGCGCATTGGACGAGAGATCGATTTCACGTTCTTCACGGGCGCGGCGGATCGCCACGAACATCCCGCGCCCCTTCACGCTGCGGACCAGCCCGCGTCGTTCCAGGATGGCGTAGGCTTTGGTCACCGTGCCCAGACCGATCGCCAATTGCCAGGCGAGGGGGCGGTGTGCCGGCAAACGATCGCCTCCTTGCAGCTTGCCCTCGATAATGTCGTCAGCCAACGCCAGCACCAGCCGTTCGACGGTAGTGGCTTCCACGTTGGCCAGGCGGGGTTGCCAGGGGGATTGAAGCCGCATGGTCGCTCTCCGGAGAAAGAATATAGTGTCACGTGACACTATTTAAATAGGCGAAAAGTGTAACACATACTATGTTGGTGAGGAGTCCCGGCGTTTTCAACAACGGCTCGGCCGTAAGGCGGGCCAGCGGAGTTTTTCCATGATGGTCAGTCAGCTTGCGTTGGTTTACGGCGCCTATCTCCTCGCTACCGCCAGCCCCGGCCCCAGCAACATGGCGATCATGGGCGTGGCGATGCGTGACGGCCGCAGGCCCGCATTGGTGCTGGCCGCCGGCGTGGTGACCGGATCGCTGTGCTGGGCGATGTTGGCCGCGACCGGCCTTTCCGCCGTGTTGGCCACGTATGCGCAAGCGCTGTGGACCATCAAAATCGTTGGCGGCGTGTATATGCTGTATCTGGCGCTGCGCGCCGGAAAGTCCGCGTTACGGACGTCCGCCGCGACGCCGGGCATGGCCGCGGGGCGCGATGCGCGGCCTTATCGGGCGCTTTATCGGCAGGGTGTGCTGATGCATCTCGGCAATCCCAAGGCCATCATGTCCTGGATGGCGATCATGTCGCTGGGATTGCGGCAAGGCGCGCCTGAGCAGGTTTTACCGGCAATTATTGGCGGTTGCGCGCTGCTCGGCGTGACGATTTTCGGGGGGTATGCCCTGCTGTTCTCAACGGCGCCGATGATCGCGTTTTACACCCGGGTGAGGCGCTGGATTGAAGGAACGCTTGCGCTGCTGTTCGCTTTGGCGGGCCTGGAGCTGTTGATATCGCGGGGGTAATGAACGCCCGGCGTTAACCTGAGGAGAGAAGCGATGGTTTTTGGCATGCAGATGGTGGATGTCTTTGGCGCCGGGCCGCTCGCCGGCAATCCGTTGGCGGTGATCACGGGCGCCGAAGCGTTGTCGACGGAGGACATGCAGCGTTTGACGCGTTGGTTCAACCTGTCGGAGACGGCCTTTTTGCTGCCGCCGACGCACCCCCAGGCGGATTACCGGGTGCGGATATTCACCCTGGATCGTGAAATGCCATTTGCCGGACACCCGACGCTGGGCAGTTGTCATGCCTGGCTCACTGCGGAGGGGATGCCGCGCAATAGGGCGGAGATCATCCAGGAATGCGGGGCGGGCTTGGTGAGCATTCGCCGCGAGGCAGGACGGCTGTGTTTTGCCGCGCCGCCGTTGATTCGCTCCGGGGCGCCCTCAGAAGAGACGTTGGCCGACGCGCTGCAGTTTTTAGGTATCGCGCCTGAGGAGGCGCTCGATGCCGCCTGGATCGATAACGGTCCGGGGTGGCTGGGGATCCGGCTGGCCAGCGCTGAGCGGGTACTTTCCCTGACGCCGGCGAGAAGCTGGCCGCGCAGAGTGGACATTGGCGTCGTCGGCCCACATGCCGATGGTGACGCAGCCTTCGAAGTTCGCGCCTTTTTGAGCGATCATCTTGGCGCTATCGTCGAAGATCCGGTCACCGGCAGCCTCAATGCCTCGCTGGCCCAGTGGTTGTTCGCAAGCGGCGTGGTCAGCGGTGGCTATATCGCCGCCCAGGGCCGCTGCCGTGGGCGCAACGGGCGCGTGCATATCACCCACGACGAGAGCGGCCGGATTTGGGTGGGCGGCAATACGCGCACTCAGGTCGAAGGGCGGCTGCAAGGGATTGGCACGGCGTAGAAAGCGTCGCCGCACTGTGTGCGGCTGAACGGAATATCGATTTTCATCCGATAAGGAGTGAGCAGTATGTCTGCAACGGCCATCGATACCTTGAAAATGCTGGTGCGTTACAAAGCCTGGGCGAACGCCTTGACCTTTGACACCGTGATGTCCTTGCCGGCCGGTGAAGCCTTACGGCAGCGGCCGACCCGTTTTGGCAATATGGTGCATACCTTAAATCATGTGTATGTGGTGGACGATATCTTCAGGCACCATCTGCAAGGTCGCAAGCATGGCTACCTCGCGCGCAACACCGAGCAAACGCCTGCGCTTGACGACTTGCGGTGTGCGGTGGAGGAAATGGACCGCTGGTATATCGAACAGGTGGACAACTGGTCACCCGAGGCGCTGGCGCAGGTGGTACATTTCGAGTTCGTCGGCGGGGGGGAAGGCCGGATGACGCGCCAGGAAATCGTGCTGCATGTCGTCAACCACGCTACCTATCATCGCGGTTTTGTCGGCGATATGCTCTATCAAGTACCCTTCGCCTCGCCGGCGAACGATTTGCCGGTGTTTCTTCGCGATCATTACCGCCAGGCGCGGTGAGGCGAGCGAGAGAAATAAAAAAGCCAGACGCTTTCGCGCCTGGCCTGTTACGCGCCGAAACCCGGCGAAGTTGCGCCTCAGCGCATGGTGACGAACTCTTCCGCCGCGGTCGGGTGGATCGCCACGGTGTTGTCGAAGTCCTTCTTGGTGGCGCCCATCTTCACTGCCACCGCGAAGCCCTGCAGGATTTCATCCATGCCGAAGCCGATGCCGTGCAGGCCGACGATCTTCTCTTCTTTACCCGCGCACACCAGCTTCATGCGGCACGGCTGGCGGTGCTGCGTCACGGCGCTGTACATGGCGGTGAAGGAGGATTTGTACACCTTCACGTTGTCCGCGCCGAATTTCTCGATGGCTTCCGGCTCGGTCAGGCCGACGGTGCCGATCGGCGGGTGGCTGAATACCACGGTGGCGATGTTGCTGTAATCCAGGTGCTCGTCCGGCTTGTTGTTGAACAGGCGCTCGGACAGGCGGCGGCCGGCGGCCACGGCGACCGGGGTCAGCTCTACCGCGCCGGTGTTGTCGCCCACCGCGTAGATGCCTTTGACGTTGGTGTTCTGGAACTTATCGACGTCAATGTAGCCTTGCTCGTTGGTTTTCACTCCGGTGACGCCGAGGTTCAGGTTGTCGGTCGCCGGTTCGCGGCCGATGGCCCAAATCAGGCAGTCGACGGTGAATGCTTTGCCGTTTTCCAGCTGCAGCGTCAGGCTGCCGTCGGCGTTCTTGACGATCGCTTTCGGCACCGATTCGGTGTGCAGGCTCGGCCCCTCGGTGTTCATTACTTCCACCAGGGTTTCGACGATCATCGGATCGAAGCTGCGCAGCGGCGCGTGCTTGCGCACGAACAGGTGCGTTTCCGCGCCGAGCGCGTTCAGCACGCCGGCGATCTCCACGGCGATATAGCCGGCGCCGACTACGGCGACGCGTTTCGGCATGGCGTCCAGCTCAAAGAAGCCGTCGGAGTCGATGCCGTATTCCGCACCCGGAATAGCCGGATGGCTCGGGCGGCCGCCGGTGGCGATCAGGATGTGGTCGGCGGTGATGGTCTCGCCGTTCACCTCCACGGTGTGCGCATCCACGAAGCGCGCGAAGCCTTTGATCACGTCGACCTTGTTCTTGCCCAGCACGTTATCGTAGGAGTTGTGAATGCGGTCGATATAGGCGGTGCGGTTGGCGACCAGCTTCTTCCAGTCGAAGGCGTTGACGGTGGTGTCGAAGCCGTAGTCCGGGCCGTACTGATGGATGGCCTCGGCGATCTGCGCCGCGTGCCACATGACTTTTTTCGGTACACAACCCACGTTTACACAGGTGCCGCCCAGCTCTTTGGCTTCAATCAGCGCACACTTTTGGCCATACATGGCTGCCCGGTTGATCGATGCGATACCGCCGCTGCCGCCGCCAATTGCTAGATAATCGTAATGTTTCGTCATCTGGGATTTCCATGAGTTGTGAATTTGAAGAGGGTAAGAGTTTAACGCCTGACCGGGGTTTGTCGCAAAGATTGCGTCGATGGCTGCGATAGGTGGACGCAGGGCGCGGCAAACCGCGCCCTGATGGGGATTATTCCGGTACCACCCAGTTCACCAGATGGTGACCGATGCCCGACGGCACCAGCACCTTGTGCAGCCACGGCAGCACGTTTTTCATCTGCTGTTCCAGCTTCCACGGCGGATTGATGACGATCATGCCGGAGGCGGTCATACCGCGCTGATCGCTGTCGGGTTTCACCGCCAGCTCGATCTGCAGGATGCGGCGAATGCCGGTGGCTTCCAGATCGCGCAGCATGCGTTTGATCTGCTGGCGCATCACCACCGGGTACCACAGCGCATAGGTGCCGGTGGCGAAACGCTTGTAGCCTTCCTGAATGCCTTTGACCACGTCCTGGTAATCGGTCTTCATTTCATACGGCGGGTCCATCAGGATCAGGCCGCGGCGCGACAGGGGCGGCAGCTGGGATTTCAGCTGCTGATAGCCGTCGGCGCGCTGCACTTTGGCGCGCTCGTCTTTCTGGAACTCGCTGCGCAACAGCGGGTAGTCGCTCGGGTGCAGCTCGGTCAGGTGAATTTTGTCCTGTGGGCGCAGCAGCTGGCGGGCGATCAGCGGCGAGCCGGGATAGTAGCGCAGCGTGCCGGAACGGTTAAAGTTGTGCACCACGCTCATGTAGGCCGCCAGCTCTTCCGGCAGATCGTCGCGTTGCCACAGCAAGCCGATGCCTTCCAGGTATTCGCCGGTGCGCTCGGCGTGTTCGCCGCTGAGCTGATAACGGCCCGCGCCCGAGTGGGTATCCAGGTACAGGAACGGCTTCTCTTTTTCCTTCAGCGACTCGATGATCAGGCTCTGAACGGTGTGTTTGAGCACGTCGGCGTGGTTGCCGGCGTGGAAACTGTGGCGATAACTTAACATGACGGGTGGCGGTTCCTTGTGCTCCGCAGACGGAGCATTCAATGCAATAAGGCTTATAATCTGCACAGTATAAACTGTCTGGCCGGGAAAAACCGGACTCCGTTGCCGCAGACGTTAACAGAAAGGGACAGGACGATGAGCAAACAGGCGATTTTGGCGAATTACCCCGACGCGGCGCGCTGGGCGTTCGGCGACGGCCCGGCGTTAGCCGACGAACTGCTGGGATTGGTGCTGAGCGGGGATAAAACCGCCACCTGCAGTTCCTATGCGAGCTATCGTCGGGAACAAACCCCGCGGATCGGCGATTACAGCATCGTTCTCGATGGCCGCGGCGAACCGGCCTGCGTGATCAGAACCCTGGCGCTGCGCCTGGTGCGCTACGACCAAGTGACCGCCGAGATGGCGGCCAAAGAGGGCGAAGGCGACAAAAGCCTGGCGTTTTGGCGCGAGGGGCATCAGGCATTCTTTACCCGCGAGGGGAGCTTTGCGCCGGACATGTGGCTGGTGTTCGAAGAATTCGAACGGGTTGAAACGCTGTGAATCACAAGGAGAAAGGATGAGCTGCATTTTTTGCGACATCGTGGCGGGCAAGGCGCCGTGCCATAAAATCTGGGAAGACGACGACCATCTGGCGTTCCTGTCCATCTTTCCCAACACCGACGGCTTCAGCGTGGTGATCCCCAAGGCGCACCACCCGAGCTACGCCTTTGACCTGCCGGACGAGGTGCTGAGCGCGTTGATGCTGGCGACCAAGCGTGTGGCAAAGCAGCTGGATCGCGCGTTCGACGACGTCGGCCGCTGCGGCATGGTCTTCGAGGGCTACGGCGTTGACCATGTGCATGCCAAACTGATCCCGCTGCACGGCACCGCGTCGCTGGATCAGTGGCGGCCGATCGAATCGACCTCGCCGAAGTTTTTCGAACATTACGAGGGCTACATTTCCTCCCACGACGCCGCGCGCGCCGACGACGAACAGCTGGCGGCGCTGGCCGCACGCATTCGCCAACGCGCCGTTTAAGGCACGAACGATCAACGCCGGGCATTGATTTTCCTGTTGCCTGGCTCCATGTTAGAGATTCATACGCATTTTAAGGCTCGCCCCCGTGGCGGGCCCCAACGCTAATCAGGACTGCCCTATGACAAATCCGTTGCTGACCCCGTTTTCCCTGCCGCCGTTCTCGGCGATCCGCCCTGAAGATATCGTGCCTGCGGTGCAATCCGCGCTGGCGGACTGCCGCGCCGCGGTAGAGCGCGTGGTCGCGCAGCCGGGGCCGTTCACCTGGGACAATTTGTGTCAGCCGTTGGCGGAGTCGGACGATCGCCTGTCGCGCATCTGGTCGCCGATCGGGCACCTGAACTCGGTGAAAAACAGCCCGGAGCTGCGCGCCGCCTATGAGCAGGCGCTGCCGCTGCTGTCCGAGTACGGCACCTGGGTCGGCCAGCACGAAGGGCTGTACCAGGCCTACCGCAGCCTCAAAGAGGGCGCGGCGTTCGAGACGCTGAGCGTGCCGCAGCGCAAGGCGGTGGACAACGCGCTGCGCGACTTCGAGCTGTCGGGTATCGGCCTGTCGGCGGACAAACAGCAGCGCTACGGCGAGATCGTCGCACGCCTGTCCGAGCTGGGCTCCACCTACAGCAACAACGTGCTCGACGCCACCATGGGCTGGAGCAAACTGATTACCGACGAAGCCGAGCTGAGCGGCCTGCCGGAGAGCGCCCTGGCGCAGGCACAGGCGATGGCGCAGGCCAAAGAGCAGGACGGCTGGCTGCTGACGCTGGACATGCCGAGCTACCTGCCGGTGCTGACCTACGCCGACAACCGCGCGCTGCGTGAAGAGATGTACCGCGCCTTCGCCACCCGCGCCTCCGATCAGGGGCCGAACGCCGGCAAATGGGACAACAGCGAAGTGATGGCGGAAACGCTGGCGCTGCGACATGAGCTGGCTCAGCTGCTGGGCTTTGACACCTACGCCGACAAGTCGCTGGCGACCAAGATGGCGGAAAGCCCGGAGCAGGTGATCGGCTTCCTGAGCGATCTGGCCAAGCGCGCCCGCCCGCAGGCCGAGCAGGAGCTGGCACAGCTGCGCGCCTTCGCCAAACAGCACTATGGCGTGGACGAGCTCGACGCCTGGGACATCACCTATTACGGCGAAAAACAGAAGCAGCACCTGTTCTCCATCAGCGACGAGCAGCTGCGCCCGTACTTCCCGGAACAGCGTGTGGTGGAAGGGCTGTTCGAAGTGGTGAAACGCATCTACGGCATCACCGCCAAAGAGCGTAAAGACGTGGAAACCTGGCATCCGGACGTGCGCTTTTTCGATCTGTTCGACGCCGACGGCGAGCTGCGCGGCAGTTTCTACCTCGATCTGTACGCCCGCGAAAACAAACGCGGCGGCGCCTGGATGGACGACTGCGTCGGCAGCCTGCGCAAGGCAGACGGCACGCTGCAAAAACCGGTCGCTTACCTGACCTGCAACTTCAACCGTCCGCTGGGCGACCAGCCGGCGCTGTTCACCCATAACGAAGTGACCACGCTGTTCCACGAGTTCGGCCACGGTCTGCACCATATGCTGACGCAGATCGATACCGCCGGCGTCTCAGGCATCAACGGGGTGCCGTGGGATGCGGTCGAACTGCCGAGCCAGTTTATGGAAAACTGGTGCTGGGAGCCGGAAGCGCTGGCGTTTATCTCGGGCCATTACCAGAGCGGCGAGCCGCTGCCGAAGGCCATGCTCGACAAGCTGCTGGCGGCCAAGAATTACCAGGCGGCGCTGTTCATCCTGCGCCAGCTCGAGTTCGGCCTGTTCGATTTCCGCATGCATTTCGAATACAGCCCGGAAAAAGGCGCGCAGATCCTGCCGACGCTGGCGGAAGTGAAGAAAATGGTGGCGGTGGTGCCTTCGCCGAGCTGGGGCCGCTTCCCGCACGCCTTCAGCCACATCTTCGCCGGCGGCTACGCGGCGGGTTACTACAGCTACCTGTGGGCGGAAGTGCTGTCGGCCGACGCCTACTCGCGCTTCGAAGAAGAGGGGATTTTCAACGCCGAAACCGGCAAATCCTTCCTCGACAACATCCTGTCGCGCGGCGGGTCGGAAGAGCCGATGACGCTGTTCAAACGCTTCCGTGGCCGCGAGCCGCAGCTGGATGCTATGCTGCGCCATTACGGCATTAAAGGATAACCCGACACGTGAGCGTGTGTTTATTGTGTGAAGCAGGCGCCGATCCCGGCGCCTTGTCTGTTTTGGCGCAGCGCTGGCAGCTGACGTCCGACGACGATGCGCCGATGGCGCTGGTACTGACGCCGGAACGGCTGGAGCTGCGTAAGCGCGACGAGCCGAAGCTCGGCGGGATCTATGTCGACTTCGTCACCGGCACCATGGCGCACCGGCGCCGTTTCGGCGGCGGCCGCGGCGAGGCGGTGGCCAAGGCGGTCGGCATCAAGGGCAGCTACCTGCCGGACGTGGTGGACGCTACCGCGGGGCTGGGGCGCGACGCCTTCGTGCTGGCGGCGCTGGGCTGCCGGGTGCGGATGCTGGAGCGCAATCCGGTGGTGGCGGCGTTGCTGGACGACGGCCTGCAGCGCGGCTATCAGGATGCGGAAATCGGCCCGTGGCTGCGCGAGCGCCTGACGCTGTTGCACGCCTCCAGCCTGACGGCGCTGGTGGATCTCAGCCCGCGCCCCGAGGTGGTGTACCTCGATCCGATGTTCCCGCACAAGCAAAAAAGCGCGCTGGTGAAGAAAGAGATGCGGGTGTTTCAATCGCTGGTGGGCAGCGACGATGACGCCGACGGCCTGCTGGAGCCGGCGCGCCGCCTGGCGACCAAGCGCGTGGTGGTGAAACGCCCGGACTACGCGCCGCCGCTGGCCGACGTGCCGGCGCACGCCGCCACGCTGACCAAAAGCCACCGTTTCGATATCTACATGCCGCTGTAATGTCAGCCGGGCCCGCCGCGTCGGGCCCTCAGTTTTCCTCCCGCAAGCTTTTCCCCACGCCGCCGCCCGGATGCACCGCCAGCAAGGTCTCCTTGTCGTAACCGCTGCGCGCCATCAGGCAGGCGCAGGCGGCGTCGAAGATCGCCAGCACCAGCACAATTGAGGTGGTGGCCAGCATGTTCAGCGGATCTATCTCCTTTTGCACCCCGGTGGCGATCGTTAGCTGCGCCGCCTGCGCGATGGCGGAGTGCGGGTTTTCCGTCACCGCGATCAGCGTCACCCCTTTGGCCTGCAGCGTCGGCAGCAGGCGGGTCAGCTCGTCGGAATTGCCGCCGCGCGAGATCAGGATCAGCAGATCGTCGGCGCGCAGAAAGCCCAGATCGCCGTGCGCCGCGCCGGTGGCGTCGAGGTAGATCGCCGGCCGTTCCACGCAGGCTAGCATGTGGGCTATCTTGCGCGCCGCAACCCCCGAGGTGCCGACGCCGGTGACGGCGATTTTACCGCGGCAGTCGGCCAGCAGCGCCAGCAGCCGTTGCCAGGTGCGCGCGTCGAGGCGCTCGCCCAGCTGCGCCAGCTCCTGGCTGTAGGTTTGCCAACCCTGCACGGCCTGCCGCCACTCCTGCTGCATCACGCCTCCTCCTGCATCAGCCGGCGGTATTTCATGTGGTCGTTGTACAGCTCATGGAACACCCGGTATTTGCGGTCGTAGTAGCTTTTTATCTGATTGGTCTGCGGCGTCACCGTCTTGCCAATGCGGCTCATGGCGCTCATCGCCTCCGGCAAGGTGTCGAACACGCCCGCCGCCACGGTGCCCATCATCGCACCGCCGAGCAGCATCGCTTCGCTTTCCTCCGGCAGCAGCATGGCGCAGCCGGTGGCATTGGCGTGCTCCTGCACGAAGATCGGGTTCTTGGTGCCGCCGCCGCTGGCCATGATGGTGTCGATGCTGTAGCCGCTGTGGTTCATGGTTTCGATGATGTGGCGGGTGCCGAGCGCGATGGCCTGAATGGTGGCCAGGTAGTGCAGCGCCATATCCTCCGGCGTGCGCGACAGCTTCAGCCCGGTCAGGATGCCGGTCAGCGTCGGGTTGGCGCGCGGCGAGCGGTTGCCGTGGAAGTACGGCAGCATGTGAATGTCCTGCGTCAGGAAGGCGATATTCTCCGGCTCGCCGGCCATGCGGCGCAGAATGGCGTTCAGCACCTCATAGATGGTCTGCCCCTGGGTTTTCGCCTGCGCCAGCAGTTCCGGGTAGCACGGGTGCGACTGGATGACGTGGTCGATCAGCGCGCCGGTGGCAGACTGGCCGCCCTCGTTCAGCCAGTATTCCGGTAGGATCGCCGAGTAATACGGCCCCCAGACGCCGCCGATAAAGCGCGCGGTGCGCGACATCGCCATATGACCGGTGGAGGTGCCGCCGATCAGCGCGACGCGGCGGTTGAAGTCGGCCACCTCGCCGGAGACGCCGGTGGCGCCCAGCGTGCCGAGGGTGCCGGCGTGGGCGTCGATGATCGATACGCTCACCGCCGTGCCGGCGATCAGCCCCATCTCGCTGGCGGCGCGCTGAGTCAGGCCGTGGCCCAGCGGCTCGCCCATCATTTTAACGTCGCTGCCGATCTTGGCCGCGTCGTGTTCCAGCACGTCTTCCAGCCCGATCTGCTGGAAGTAGCTCTTGTCCCAACGCTGCTCGTGGCCGAGATAGGTCCACTTGCACACCGTCGAGCACAGCGAACGGGTGGCGTCCTGGGTGGCGCGCCAGGTGAGGAAGTCCGGCAGATCGAACAGGTAGCCGGCGTTGGCCCAGGTGGTGGGCATGTGCTGTTTCAGCCACAGCAGTTTCGGCGTCTGCATCTCCGGCGAGATAATGCCGCCGACGAAGTCCAGCACCCGGTGTTTGGTGGCGTTGATGCGCTCGGCCTGGGCGATCGCCCGGTGATCCATCCACACGATGATGTTCTGTTCGGTACGGCCGGAGGGGCTGACGGTCAGCGGCTTGCCCTCTTTATCCAGCACCACCAGCGAGCAGGTGGCGTCGAAGCCCAACCCCTTGACCTGGATCGGGTTGATGTCGGCCTGGTTGACCGCGTCGCGCACCGCATTGCACACCGCCTGCCAGATGTTATCCGACGACTGCTCGACGAAATCCGCCTTCGGCCGGTACAGATCGATGGCCCGGCTGGCCTGGCCGACCATGCGGCCGTTGAGATCGAATACGCCTGCGCGCGCGCTTCCGGTGCCCACATCTACGCCAATAAAATAGCTTGCCATTATTTTCTCCTCAGGCTTTTCGATTCTGTAACGCGATAAACAGGATCAGCACGCCGCCCCACAGGGCCATGGTCAGGTAGCTGCTGACCCCCAGCAGATTGAGGCCGCTTTCCAACATTTGCAGCACGATCAGCGCCAGTACCAGCCCCAGAATACGGCCGAAACCGCCGTCCGGGTTAATGCCGCCCAGCACCGAGGCCAGAATGGTCACCAGCAGATAAGATTCGCCGTAGCCGGCCTTGGCCGAGTTGAACTTGGCCATCATCAGCAGGGCGGCGCCCCAGCCGAGCAGCGCCGACAGGATATACACCGCGATCTGCACCCGCGCGGTGTTCACGCCGCTGAAGCGGGTGGCCTGCTCGTTGGAGCCGATCAGGTACAGGCTGCGGCCCAGCGTGGTGTGCTCCAGCAGCAGCCACAGCCCGACCGCCACCAACAGAAACAGGATCAGTGCCACCGGCACACCGAGCACGGCGCCGTTGCCGAGAAATTGAATCGCCGCCGGGAAGCCGGAGATCACCGCGCCGTTGGACAGCAGGATATTCAGGCCGGTGATCAGGGTCATGGTGCCGAGCGAGGCGAGGATCGGCGAAACGCCGATCCAGGCCACCAGTACTCCGTTCAGTGCGCCGATCGCCACCGCCACCAGCAGGCCGGCCAGCAGCGCCAGCACCAGGAACAGCGGCTGGTCGGGATGGCTGACGATGATCGCCGCCATCACCAGCGAACAGGCGTTGGCGCCGGCGATGATCGACAGATTGATGCCGCCGGTCAGCATGGTGATGCCCATGCCGAGCGCCAGCAGGCCGAGGATCGGCAGCTGCGAGGCGATCGACTGGAAGTTGCCAAGGCTGAAGAAGCGCGATCCGAGCAGACCGGCGAACAGCAGCGCCACCGTGATGATGATCGCGCCCTGCAGACGAATGATCCGATCGCTTGGGATCAACCGAGTTAACTGCGTCATGTCAGATCTCCTTGAGCAGCTTGCGTTTTTCGTTCCAGGCGGTGGTGCTGATGCTGATCAAAATGATCGCGCCGCTGAACACCTGGTGCCAATAGGCCGAGACGCTGAGCAGCGTCAGCCCGTTTTGCAGGAAGGCCAGCAGCACCACGCCGAGCAGGGTGCCGGTCAACGATCCGCGGCCGCCGCTCATGCTGGTGCCGCCCAGCACCACCGCCGCCAATACCGTCAGCTCGAAGCCGAGCAGCGAGTTGGGCGCCACCGACTGGGTGATCTGCGCCTGCACTACCGCCGCGACGCCGGCCAGAATGCCCATATAGCCGTAGACGCAGAAGTGCAGCCGCAGCAGGTTCAACCCCAGGCGCGACGCCGCGTCGCGGTTGCCGCCCATGGCGTAGATCTGGCGCCCCAGCCGGGTGCGGTTCATCAGCACGCCGGTGACGACGATGGTCGCCAGCAGGCACAGCAGCGGCAGCGTCAGGCCGTAGTCGTAACCGTCGGCGCCCTGGAACGAGAACCAGTTGATGCCGTTCATGAACCAGTCTGGGAAGCCGTACAGCCAGGTGCCGTTGGTGGCGTACACCAGCAGGCCGTAGAACAGGTTAAGGGTAGCGATGGTGATGATGATCGCCGGCACCTTCAGCCAGTACACCAGGAAACCGTTCACCAGCCCGAGCAGCAGGCCGACGCCGATCGCCAGGGCGAACGCCAGCGGGAAGCTGCCGCCGTGCTGGATCACCCAACTGGCCATCACATACTGGGCGATGGCGGTGACCGCCGGGAACGAAATGTCGATGCCGCCGGCGATCAGCACCACGAACAGCCCGCAGGCCAGAATGCCGAGAATGGCGTAGCTGGTGGCGACGTCGGTCAGGTTGCCGAGCGTCAGAAACTCATCGGTGCCGGCGCTTAGGCCGATCGCCAGCAGCAGCACCAACAGGCCGAGATAAAACTCGTGCCGCCCGGCCAGGCGGGCCAATAATGACTTATCCATTCACCACCTCGGCGATCTGTTGTTCGGTACTCTGGTGCGGCGCGAATTCGGCGATCAGTTCGCCCTTGCGCATCACCATCACCCGATGGCTGTTGTAATAGGCTTCCGGGATCTCGTCGCAGATCATCAGCACCGCCATGCCCAGCTGCGCCAGATCGCGGGCGATCTGGTAGATCCCCTCTTTGTTGGCGATGTCCACGCCGACGGTAGGCGAGTCGAGGATCAGGATCTTCGGCTGGGTCGCCACCCATTTGGCGATGGCGATACGTTGGGCGTTGCCGCCGGACAGGGTTTTCACCGGCAATGCGCTGTCGGACACCTTGATGTTCAAATCGCGGATCAGCCGGTTGACCAGCTCGGTCGCCTTGGCGTGATCCAACAGCCCGAGCGAGGTATGCAGCCGATCGAAGACGGTGACGATGGTGTTGTCGTAGATCGATTGCTCCATGATCAACCCCTGCGTCAGGCGATCTTCCGACACATAGCCGATGCCGTGGCGCACCGCTTCGCGGTTGTTGTGCAGCTGCACCGTGCGGCCCTCGATGCGGATCTCGCCGCTGTCCGGCCGCGTCATGCCGAACAGGCTGAGGCACAGTTCGGTGCGGCCGGCGCCGAGCAGGCCGACGATCGAGACGATCTCGCCGCCGCGCAGCGCCAGATTGACGTTGCGGTATTTTTCGCCGCGGCTGAGGTTGCGCACCTCGAGCAGCGGCGCTTGTTCAGCCGGCGGCAGCGGCGGCAGCGGGCTGTAATGGAAGCGTTGGCCGGTCATCAGGAACGCCAGTTCATGGCTGTCCAGTTCGCTGGCCGGCCAGGTGCCCACCAGCTTGCCGTCGCGCATTACGCTGATGCGATCGGCGACTTCCATCACTTCGTCCAATCTGTGGCTGACGAACACCACGCAGATGCCGGCCGCCTTCAGTTCGTTAACCACCCGCAGCAGGCCGTCGACTTCCTGGCGGGTCAGCGAGGCGGTCGGTTCGTCCATGATAACCAACCGCGCTTCGGCGGCGATGGCGCGGCAAATCGCCACCAGCTGCCGATCGGCGATCGACAATTTTTCCACCTTTTTATCGGGATCGATGTGTACGCCGACCCGTGCCATGGCGTCCAGCGCCGTCTGGCGCATCACCCGCTTGCGCACCCAGAAGTGGCCGCCGGGCAGGTAACGGTGGATAGCGATGTTTTCCGCCACCGTCAGGTTAGGGAACAGCGACAGGTCCTGGTAGATCACCTGTATGCCGTAATAACCGGACAGCTGCGGCGTCAGGGCGTGGAAGAGTTTGCCTTCCAGCGAAATGTTGGCGCCTTTTTCCGGCTGATAGACGCCGGAGATGATTTTAATAATGGTGCTTTTGCCGCAGCCGTTTTGCCCGGCCAGGCAGTGCACTTCGCCTTTATTCAGCGTCAGGTTGATCTGGTCTAATGCCAGCACGCCTGGGAATCGCTTGCTGATATTCTCCAGGGTGATAAATGCGGGGGAGGCTGTCATAACGTTAACCTGTGCTTGCGTAGCGGCCGAAGCCCTGGGCGCAGCAACGCTGCGCCCCTACGAGGGTTTAACTTCTTTCCCGGTGTGGCGAAATTACGCGAAAAATCAGAATCCGAGCGATTTGGCGTTGTCTTTGGTCACTTCCAAAATCTTATTAAACCGAATCACTTTGTGTTCCATATCGACGTCGGCCTTACCGAGGCCCTCAATCGACAGGTCCTTATTCACTTCCTTGCCCTGCAACAGCTGGTCGGCCACCGTCACCAGCGCATAACCGGCGTCTTTCGGATCCCACAGCAGCGCTTTCTTGATGTCGCCACGCATCAGGTAAGGGGCGGCCTGCGCCGGCATGGCGATGCCCACCACCGCGATTTTGTCCTTGGCGCGTTTCTTGGCCACCGCCTGGCCGGCGCCGATCGGGCCGAGCGAACCGAAGCCGATGATGCCCTTCATCTGCGGATAGGTTTTCATCAGATCCAGCGTGGTGGCGTAGGATTTGTCGATGCTTTCCGCCACCGGCAAGCGCGAGGTGACTTCAAACATGTCCGGGTATTTTTCTTTCTGGTATTTGATGGCGAAGTCGGCCCAGGCGTTGTGCAGCGGCACGGTCAGCGAACCGACGTAGATCGCATAGCCGCCTTTGCCGCCCATGTCTTTCGCCAGCTCATCGACGTTGGCCTGCGCGTATTTCTCGCTGTCGATGGTCTCGATGTCCCACTGGCCGATCTGCTGGTCCGGGGATTCATGGGTCAGCACCACGATGCCTTTGTCGCGCGCTTTTTTCAGCACCGGTTCCAGCACCTTGGCGTCGTTCGGCACCACGATGATGGCGTTGACGTTCTTGGCGATCAGATCCTCAATCACCTTGACCTGCGCGGCCGGATCCGGCGTAGACGGGCCGGTCTGGTAGGCGTTGACGTCGAGTTTTTTCGCCGCTTCGTTGACGCCCACTTCCATGCGGTTGAACCACGGGATGCCGGTCACTTTAGCGACTACGGCAATCTCATACTTATCAGCGGCGAACACAGGTGTTGTCGATAACATGCACGCAGAAACCACACATGCATTTAATAATGCGAGGTTAAATTTCATTAGCTGTACCTTTTTTTATCTGTAGGGGTGGCGGTTTTTCCACCGCTGCAGATTACAAAGGAATGGAAGAGGGGGCGTAGCTGAAGTTAATGAAATGTGATCTGCGCACATTTAAGTAAAATATTGGCGTATTTAGTGTTAAATAAATGTTTAATTATTTGATGGTGGTAAATTTACTACCAATTAAATGGTAGTAAATAACTATTTATTAACTTTTATTTAACTAGTTTGCATCATTATGATGGCGTGAAGGCATAAAATAATGCCGGCGCAGAGGCCGGCATTGAAGCATTTAATCGATGTGTGAACAAGATCACCTTTACGACGGATTACAGCACGCCCTGCGCCAGCATGGCGTCCGCGACCTTGACGAAACCGGCGATATTCGCGCCGTGTACATAGTGGGTTTGCTTGCCCTCGCCGCCGTATTCCACGCAGGCATGGTGAATATCCGCCATGATATGTTGTAAACGTACATCCACTTTTTCCGCCCGCCAGCCGATGCGCGCGGCGTTTTGCGCCATCTCCAGCCCCGACGTGGCCACGCCGCCGGCGTTGGCCGCCTTGCCGGGTGCGAACAGCACCCCGGCGTCGAGGAAGGCGTCGGTGGCCTGGATGGTGGTCGGCATGTTGGCGCCTTCCGCTACCGCCTTCACCCCGTTGCGGATCAGCGTCTGCGCCGCCTCGAGATCCAGTTCGTTCTGGGTGGCGCACGGCAGGGCGATATCCACCGGCACGTTCCACGGCTGTTGGCCTGCCAGGTAGGTCAGGCCGCGTTCGCGGGCGTAGTCCGCCACCCGGCCGTAACGCTGGTTTTTGATCTCCGCCAGGTGCGCCAGCTTCTCGGTGGTGAAGCCGTCTTCGTCCACCAGGGTGCCACCGGAATCCGACACGGTGATCACGCGCGCATCCAGCTCCAGCGCTTTCTCGATGGTGTACTGCGCCACGTTGCCGGAACCGGACACCGCCACCCGCATGCCCTCAAAGCCCAGGCCGTGGCGCTGCAGCATGGCGTCGGTAAAGTACACCAGGCCGTAGCCGGTCGCCTCGGGGCGGATCAGGCTGCCGCCGAAGGAGAGCCCTTTGCCGGTAAATACGCAGGCGGTGTTGTTGGACAGTTTCTTCATCATGCCGGCCATAAAGCCGACTTCACGGCCGCCGACGCCGATGTCGCCGGCCGGCACGTCGGTGTCCGGCCCCAGATGGCGGTACAGCTCGGTCATCAGCGCCTGGCAGAAGCGCATGATCTCGCCCTGGCTTTTGCCCTTCGGATCGAAATCGGAGCCGCCTTTGCCGCCGCCCATCGGCAGGGTAGTCAGCGCATTCTTGAAGGTCTGCTCAAAGCCGAGGAACTTCAGGATCGACAGGTTTACCGATGGGTGGAAGCGCATGCCGCCCTTGTAGGGGCCGATGGCTGAGTTGAACTGCACGCGGAAGGCGCGATTGACCTGCACCTGGCCGCGATCGTCCACCCAGCTGACGCGGAACTGAATGATGCGCTCGGGCTCTACCAGGCGTTCCAGCAGCGCCTGTTCGCGATAGCGCGGGTTGCGCTCGATAAACGGCCACAGCGAGGTGAACACTTCGCGCACCGCCTGCAGATATTCCGGCTGGTGGGGGTTATGGCGTTGTAACGAGGACAGGAAAGACTCTACCGATACGGCATATTCCATGGATAACTCCTTTTCGCATTAAGTTTCCCCCGCTATTTCTTATAGATTTGGGTGTGGGTGATGCCCGGGGGAGGATGTTGTGTCTTTAGCGACTATATCATCGGAGGGCGGTTGATTATCAAGCGATTAATCGGCGTGGCGGCATGAAAAACGCCCGCAGGGCGCGGGCGTTGGGTAGTTAAGTTAGCAAGCGCTTACTTTATTCGTCTTCTTCGTCGCGCAGCGGCACGATCAGCATATCGATGTGCACGGTATTGATCAGCTGGCGAGCGGAAGACATCAGCTTGCTCCAGAAGTCCTGATGGTGGCCGCACAGTACCAGGTCCATGTCGTATTTCTTGATGGCATCGACCAATACCTGCGCCAGATCGCCGCTGCCGCTCAGGGTCTCGGTGATCGGGTAGCCGGCGTTCTGCGACAGCTCGGTTAGCGCCTGATGGGTTTCCTCGGAGATGCGTTTTTGCATGTCGCCGAGATTGACGTCGATCAGGCCAGTATAGAGGTCGGAATAGTTGACATCGACGTGGATCAGAGAAACTTTAGCGTTGTACGGCCGCGCCATCGAGACGGCTTTTTCTACCAGGATCTTGCTTTCCGGGGATAGGTCCACCGCGATCAGTATGTGTTTGTAAGCCATAAGAATACTCCTTCCATAAACATGCCGATTAAAAAGGGTTAGCAGGCGTTCCGTTTACCCGCCTGGCGCTTTTGGTTCCATAGTATCATTCGGATAACGCAATGATATGTTGGGGCGATCACACTGCGCCGCATCGAAAATCTCTCCGCCCGATACCTTTCGTTGTACACCCGCGCGGCGTAAAAGCCTATGGGTTATGCGGGCTTTAACAGTCTGACCGCTTGAATTATAAGCGTTATTAAACAAAGTATAGCGCTAAATGTGCAATCAGCGCTCCAGATGCGGCTGCAGCAGGCTTTCAAACCACTCATGAAACACCGCCAGGCGGCGCGATCGCTGGCGGCGATGGGGGTAGATCAGGGCGATCGGCATGGAGGCGGCGCGGTAACCGGGCAGGACTTCCACCAGTTCACCGGCGTCGAGCAGGTGTTGCACGTCGTAGCGCGGGATTTGCATCAGCCCCAGCCCGGCGCGGCAGCAGGCGATATAGCTTTCGGCGTTGTTGACCACCACCCGGCTGGGCAGTTCGAGGCGTTGCGTATGGCCGTCGTCGGTCAGGTATTCCCAGGGGGATTCGCGGCCGGTTTTGGGCGAGGCGTAACCGATGCTCCAGTGCCCCTCAGCGAGGTCGGCGGGCTGGCGCGGATGGCCGAATTCGCTCAGGTAGGCGGGGCTGGCGCAGTTGATCAGCGCGATATGGCCGAGCGGGCGCATCACCAGGCTGCTGTCGTGCAGATCGCCGACGCGCACCGCGCAGTCGACCCCTTCCTGCACCAGATCGATGGCGCGATCGGCGGAGCCGAGCACCAGCTGCAGATGAGGGTGGCGCCGCAACAGGCTAGGCAGCGCCGGGGCGATCAACCGGCGAGCGATACGGCTCGGCACGTCGACGCTGAGCCGCCCGGAGGCCTGCCGCTGGCTGGCCTGAAACGACTGATCGATGTCTTCCACCTCGGCCAGCAGCGGGCGCAGCCGCTCGAGCAGCTGTTCGCCGTCGGCGGTTAGGCGCACTTGCCGCGTGGTGCGGTGCAGCAGGCGCACGCCCAGCTGCGTTTCTAGTTGTTGCACGGCGGCGGACACCGAGGCGCGCGGCACCTCCAGCGCGTGGGCCGCCCGGATAAAGCTGCCCATTTCCGCCACCTGCACGAATACGCGGTATTGATTGAATCTGTCCATCTCGTGACCTGCTGTTCCTTGGCGCCGTTTCTGACAGAGAGTGTAGCCGTATGACGCGGTTGCGCGCGAGCAGGTGCGGGGGCATCTCCGCCCCCCGTCGAACTTATTTGGTGGTGTAGCCGCCGTTGATCAGGATGGTTTGGCCGGTTACCCACCAGCCGTCGCTGACCAGATGGCGGATGAACGGCACCACGTCTTCGATATCGGTCAGGCCGGTTTTGCTGAACGGCGACAGCGCCGCCGCCGTCTTGTGGTAGGCCACGGCGTCCGCACCTTCAGCCGGGTAGAAGAACGGGGTGTCCATCGGGCCGGGGCCGACCGCCGTCACGGAGATGCCACGCTCGCCGAACTCCTTGGCGGCGGCGCGGGTGAAGTGCTCCACCGGCGCTTTGGTGCCGGCGTAAGCGGCGTAAAACGGCGTGAAGGCGCCGAGCAGCGAGGTGACCAGCGTGCAGATTTTACCGTTGTCGTTAAGGTGCTTGCCCGCCTCTTTCAGGAAGAAGAACGCGGTTTTGGCGTTGACCGCGGTCATCTCGTCGTACTCGGCTTCGCTGATGTCGACCATCGGCTTTTTCAGCACCTTGCCGACGGTATTGATGGCGATATCCGGCTTGCCGACGGCGGCGACCGCATCGGCGAACAGCTTCTCGACCGCGCCCGCGGTGGTCAGATCGGCCTGCAGCGCGACGCCTTGCGCACCGGCGGCCTGAATGGCGGCGACGGTTTTCTCCGCTTCGGCTTTGGAGGCGGCGCTGTTGTAGTGGATCACCACCGCTTTGGCGCCTTGCTCAGCCAAATCGCGCGCGATCAGCCCGCCGAGGTTCTTGGCGCCGCCGGCGATGAGGACGGTTTTTCCCTTGATTGAATGGTTTGCCATAACAGTTTCCTTGGATGAACGTAACGGAAACCTGAGTCTAGCCAGCGTGGGAGGAAAGATCAGCGGCGTGGCGCGGGATAGACTATCCATAAAAACCGCCTAATCGAAAACGGGCGGTTATCGCTTATAACGTCCCGGCAGGTGACTTTTCGGCACAGGGCGGTAAATTTTATCCACTGCTCAGGCCAGTTTGCGTTTCATTAACCTACAATGATGGATATGGGCCTCATCATTTCCCCTCTGAGTGGAACCACGCCGCGCAAATCTCTCTGTGCGGTGCGGTAACGTCTCCGGAGGCGGTGGGTTATGGGCATGGTCCGTGCAGGCAAAAAAGGGGATGAGAGCGGTAAGCTCCAGCAGAGTATCGGGTAATGAGGTAGGGCGGTTGGACCCGGCGGAAGGCCGCGGATAACAACGCCTTGAGGGGGTAATCATGATCAGTACCGTCGCGCTGTTTTGGGCCTTATGTGTGGTGTGTGTGGTAAACATGGTGCGGTATTACTCTTCTCTGCGCGCGTTGCTGGTGGTATTGCGCGGCTGTGACCCGTTGCTGTACCAGTACGTCGACGGCGGCGGTTTTTTCACCGCCCACGGGCAACCCAGCAAGCAGCTGAGGCTGGTGCGCTATATCTTCACGCAGCGCTATGTCGAGCATCACGATCCGGAGTTTATCCGCCGCTGCGAGCGGGTGCGCGGGCAGTTTATGCTGACCTCGGCCCTGTGCGGCCTGGTGGTCATCAGCCTGATAGCGCTGATGATCTGGTATTAATGCCTTCCTGTTTCCCTTGATGCAGGCAAAAAAAAGGCGGCCCTGGGGCCGCCTTCCTCATGATGCTTATCGCTTAGATCAGCTTCAACGCAACCCAATACAGCGCACCGGAAAGCAGGATCGAGATTGGCAGGGTCAGTACCCAGGCCAACAGGATGTTCTTCACGGTTTTGCTCTGCACGCCGCCGCCGTCCACGATCATCGTCCCGGCAACCGCCGAAGAGAGGACGTGGGTGGTGGAGACCGGCATGCCGGTATAACTCGCCACGCCGATAGACAGCGCCGCGGTCATCTGGGCCGATACGCCCTGGGCGTAGGTCATGCCTTTCTTGCCGATCTTCTCGCCGATGGTGGTGGCCACGCGTTTCCAGCCCACCATGGTGCCGAGCGACAGCGCCAGCGCGACGGCGACGATGATCCACATCGGCGCGTACTCGACGGTCTGCAGCAGATCCTGACGCAGGTTCTTCAGGAAACGCTGGTCGGCGGATGAGGTTTCCGGCAGCTTGGCGACTTTATCCGCCGTGTCGGTCACGCACATCAGCAGGCGGCGCAGGTGGCTGCGCTGGTCAACCGTCAGCTGATCGTAGCTTTGCAGGTTGGTCAGCATGCCCTGAGCCAGCTCGATCGCCGGCATGGCGCGCGAACTGTCGCAGTGGAACTCGGCAGGCTTGCCAGGCGCGGCTTCGTCATCCGGGCTTGGCACCAGCGGCGTCAGCGACACCGCATGCGACAGCGCGTCGCCGTGCTGCTGGTAATATTGCTGCAGGTGGGTCACGGCATCACGCGTACGGGTGATGTCATAACCGGTTGCATTCATATTGACCACGAAGCCGGCCGGCGCAACGCCGATCAGCACCAGCATGATAAGGCCGATACCTTTCTGGCCGTCGTTGGCGCCGTGCGAGAAGCTGACGCCAATCGCCGACAGGATCAGCGCGATACGGGTCCAGAACGGCGGCTTGCGTTTGCCGTCGACCTTTTCACGTTCCGCAGGGGTCATGTGGATACGCTGGCGTTTCTTGGTGCCACTCCAATAGCGGCGCAAGGCGAACACCATCACTCCCGCCACCATCATGCCGACCAGCGGCGAGAACAGCAGAGAAAGGAAAATGCCAATCATTTTCGGGACGTTAAGCGCATCCACGACCGAGGTGTGGGTCATCAGGGCGTTGGTTAAACCGACACCGATGATTGCGCCTATCAGCGTATGGGAACTGGAGGCCGGCAGACCGAAATACCAGGTGCCGAGGTTCCAGATGATTGCCGCCAGCAGCATGGAGAAGACCATGGCTAATCCGTGTGCTGAACTGACGTTCAACAACAGATCGGTAGGCAGCAAGTGGACGATGGCGTAAGCAACACTCAAACCGCCGAGCATTACGCCAAGAAAGTTGAACAAACCTGCCATCACGACCGCAAGTTGCGAGCGCATGGCGCGGGTATAAATAACTGTAGCGACCGCATTGGCCGTATCATGAAAACCGTTGATGGCTTCATAAAACAACACGAACAACAATGCGAGAATTAACATCAGGCCGGTATGGAAATCCAGGCCAGCGAACAAATGCAGCATAAGCGTTACGCCAGTTTGTGGACATGAACGCCGCGCATTATCAGTGACAACCGGTGCCGGGGAAAAGGAAAATATGACGTTTTTTTGATTTGGACATGACGAAACGATGACGCGCCTATAACAAAAATATGGAATATCAACGCGTTAATCTGCTCTGACCTCTGTAATATTTTCTTACTATGGCGTTGGCGCCGCCGGGGCTTTACAATCTGCCGCCGTGAATTTGGCGGTGACCGGCGGCGAAACGGCGTAATATGGCGCTCTTTTGTCGCGATTGTGGTTTTGATAAGTGAGGCTCAGGTGGAACAGTTTGATGTCGTAGTGATTGGGGCGGGCGCCGCCGGCATGTTTTGCGCCGCGCAGGCGGGGCAACTCGGTTGCCGCGTATTGCTGCTCGACAACGGCAAAAAACCGGGCCGCAAGATCCTGATGTCCGGCGGTGGGCGCTGCAACTTCACCAACATGTACGCCGAACCGGCGGCCTATCTGTCGAACAACCCGCACTTCTGCAAGTCGGCGCTGGCGCGCTATACCCAGTGGGACTTCATCGATCTGATCAACCGTTACGGCATCGCTTACCATGAAAAAACGCTGGGGCAGCTGTTCTGCGACGATTCGGCGCAGCAGGTGGTGGATCTGCTGGTCAAAGAGTGCGAGCTGGGCCAGGTGACGATGCGCCTGCGCAGCGAAGTGCTGGACGTAGAGAAAACCGAGAATGGCTACGCGCTGGCGCTGAATGGTGAAAAAGTGAGCGCTCGCTCACTTGTGGTGGCCAGCGGCGGATTATCCATGCCGGGGTTGGGCGCGTCGCCGTTCGGTTACAAACTGGCTGAGCAGTTCGGTCTTAAGGTGCTGCCGACGCGCGCCGGGCTGGTGCCGTTTACCCTGCATAAACCGCTGTTGGAGCATGTACAGACGCTGTCCGGCGTCTCGGTGCCGGCGGTGATCACCGCCGAGAACGGCGTCAGCTTCCGTGAAAGCATTCTGTTTACCCATCGCGGCCTGTCCGGCCCGGCGGTGCTGCAGCTGTCCAGCTACTGGCAACCGGGTGAGTATGTGAGCGTTAACTTACTTCCTGAGCTGGATCTGGCGGGCTTCCTGGATGAACAACGCTTGCAGCACCCGAACCAAAGCCTGAAAAATACCCTGGCGCTGCACTTGCCGAAGCGGCTGGTGGAGTGCTTGCAGACCCTGGGACAATTGCCGGAGGCGACGCTGAAGCAGCTGAATGCGCCGCAGCAGGCGGCGCTGGTGGATCTGTTGCAGAACTGGCGCGTGCAGCCGAACGGCACCGAAGGCTACCGCACGGCGGAAGTGACGCTCGGCGGCGTCGACACCAACGAACTTTCCTCCAAGACGATGGAAGCCCACAAGGCGCCGGGGCTCTACTTTATCGGCGAAGTGGTGGACGTGACCGGGTGGTTGGGCGGCTACAACTTCCAGTGGGCCTGGAGCTCGGCCTGGGCCTGCGCCCAGGCGCTGGCGGCGCAGGGGCGTTAACGTTCAGCAGTGACGGGTTAGGCCGATTTTTTTGGCATAAAACGCAGACACAACCCCGCGACCGCCGCTGCTGCTGCTGCATAAAGCATTAGCAGGTAGGCGGTCGAAAGCGCTTGCGGATCGCCGAGACCCCATTCATTAGACTTGTGAACCATTTCCCACGCCATGTCCGGTGTCAGCAGCAGCCGAGAGGGAATGATGTTCGGCAAGACAGCGAATACCAGGACAAAAATCACCGAGGCGATCGGTTTTCTCATATGGGGCAGCGCCTCTCGTAGCCAATGACATCGATAGAACCATAAGCTAGCAGCTTATTGTTGGTGCGTGGAACACCTACCCGTGGCGTTCAAACAGATGGGGCCGATAAGGCTCCATTATCTATGGCCCGTTAATCTCATCCCGCCGGCCCTTTCAATTCCACGCGATTACCGTCCGGATCGCTGAAATAAATGGACGGCCCGTCGCCTTCCGCCCCATAGCGCGATTCGGCGGGATCAACGCCGATCCCCTGCGATCGCAGATAGGTCAACAACGCCTCTTCGTTGAACGGATCGATGCGCAGGCAGACGTGATCGACATTTTGCCTATGAGGATCGGGCGCTTCGCCGCCTTTTTTCCCCAGCACGCCATTGATGTCCACCAGGTCGATCATGGAGGCACCGGCGCGCAGGTGCACCAGCCCCAAATCCGGTCGCTGTTTGGCGATATCACAGCCGACGATCTGGGTATAAAAACGCAGGCTGTTCTGCATATCGCGCACGCGCAGAACCACATGATCCAGCCGTTGCAAGTTGAAGGGGCGCACGGTCATCTCCTCAAATGAACATCTCCTTTACAGCATAAGCGGCGATGACGGATTTATCCTGCTGCGCGGCGTGCCCGCTCGTGCACCCAAACCCCAAAAAAAAACGGCCGATGGGTGCAGCCATCGACCGTGGGGCTTAAGTGTTTAAGCGTTAACGAGGGAAGTTGCCGCTCAGCGCATCCAGGCCGCCCTGGTAGATGCCGCTGAACAGGGCGATGGCCTCGTCGTCGCTGATGTTGACCGGCGTGAAGCTGCCCGACCATTCCACGCGCGCCACGTTGGCGTCGTCGGTGGCGTGCACTGACAGGGTGGACAGGTAATTCACCACCGGGAACGGCGCTTGCATGATGGAGTAGCTGTAGCTGCGTTGACGATTGTCGAACGCTTCCAGCCGCTCGATGACGGTACCGCCGTCGGCGGTGGTTAAGGTACGCACGCGGCCGCCTTCAGAAACGACGCTTTTCGGGATGAACGGCAGCCAGTCAGGCAGGGCGTCGAAGCCGCCGATCAGTTGCCATACGGTGTCGGCAGATGCCGGGATGTCCATAGAGACGGATGTAGTAGCCATTTTCTTTCTCTCTTAATATCGGTTTCGGGTACAGGGTTACATTGCCAGCGTATCTACGACGCCGCCGTCAACGCGCAGCGCCGCGCCGGTGGTGGCCGAAGACAGCGGAGACGCGAGGTAAACGGCCAGGTTGGCCACTTCATCGACGTCCGCCGCGCGCTGAATGATGGAGCTTGGGCGTTCGGTTTTAACGAACTCGTCGGCCTGATCGCGTGCGCTGCGCCCGGATTTGGCCGCCGCATCCGCCAGCATTTCTTGCAGGCCTTCGGTAAAGGTTGGCCCCGGCAGGATGGCGTTGACCGTCACACCGGTGCCGGCGAGGCGTTTCGCCAGGCCGTGAGACACCGCCAGGTTGGCGCTTTTGGTGACGCCGTAGTTGATCATGTCCGCCGGGATGGCGACGCCGGATTCGGACGACACGAAAATAATGCGTCCCCAACCCTGCTCGGTCATGCTCCGCGCATAGTGGCGCGCAAGACGCACGCCCGAGAGGACGTTGACGTTATAGAAGTGCATCCACTCGCTGTCGGGCACGGTAAAGAAGTCTTTATCGTTGAAAATGCCCAGGTTGTTGATCAGCACGTCGGCTTTCGGTTCCGCGGCGAACAGGGTGGCAGCCCCTTGTTCCGTCCCGAGATCTGCGACCACGCCGCGCACCTGCGCGCCGGGCACGTTGGCGCTGATGTCGGCGATAGCGTTATCGACCCCGGTTTTCTGACGGCCGACGATCACGACGGTGGCGCCCGTTTTGGCGAGCCCGCGCGCGATGCCGAGGCCGATGCCGGAGGTGGAGCCGCTGACGACGGCGACTTTGCCTGATAGATCCAGTTTCATCATGTATCTCATCGAGTTAATGGGGGTAATGGGGCCATGCGGCCCCATAAAACTTAACGAATCGGCAGCGGCGCGTTGTCGGCCACCAGTTTCTGACGGCGCATTTCGGCCCAGAATTCAGCCGGGATAACGGCGTCCAGCGCAGCCAGATCTTCGGCCATGCGGCCAGGGCGGCTCGAACCGGGGATCACGGCGGCGACCGCCGGGTTAGCCAGCGAGAACTGCAGCGCGGCGGCTTTGACGTCGACCTGGAAGCGAGCGGCGATCGCTTTGATTTGCGCCACTTTCGCCAACACCGCCGGGGATGCTTTCTGGTATTCGTAGTGCTCGCCACCGGCCAGCACGCCGGAGTTGTAAGGGCCGCCGACGACAATGTCGACGTTGCTCGCCAGGGCTTCCGGCATCAAACGCTGCAGCGCGCGTTCATGATCCAGCAGGCTGTAACGGCCGGCCAGCAGGAAGGCGTCCGGCTGCGTTTCGCTCAGGCCCAGCGCCAATTCGCAAGGCTCGACGCGGTTGACGCCGAGGCCCCAGGCCTTGATCACCCCTTCTTCACGCAGACGGGTCAGCGCGCGGAAAGCGCCGGTGCGAGCGATGTTGAACTGCTCAATCCAGTTGTCGCCGTAAAAGTCCTGGGCCGGATCGTGGATCCAGACGATGTCCAGACGGTCGGTTTTCAGGCGCTTCAGGCTGTCTTCAATGGAACGCAGCGTGGCGTCGGCGGAGTAGTCGTTGACGATCTTGTTCTTCAAACCGTGTTCGAACAAACCGCCTTTCTCACCCAGATCGCGGGCGGAGGTGTCTTCTTCTTCGTCCAGCATGATGCGGCCCACTTTGGTGCTCAGCACATACTCGTCGCGTGGGTATTGCGACAGCACTTCACCCATGCGGATTTCCGACAGGCCGGAACCGTAGAGCGGCGCGGTGTCGAAGTAGCGGATGCCCAGATCCCAGGCGCCGCTGACGGTGGCTTGCACGTCCTCTTGCGGGATGTTGCGGAACATATTGCCGAGTGGCGCGCCGCCCAAACCGATCTTGCCGGGTAAAATATTTTTGATGCTCATAGTCGATCCTCAATACGTTATCTTTTCAGGGAAACTTATGGGGCTCATACCTGTCTGCCCCGTCACGAGGCTAAAGATAACGTGGCAAGTTATGACTTGATAGGACATAATTCGTCTAAGTTAAGTCCTTTGAGGTCTCACATGATCGATTTACGTCAGTTGAAATACTTTGTCGCGGTGGCGGAAGAGGAGCACGTCGGCCGCGCCGCCGAACGGCTGCACATTTCCCAGTCCCCACTGAGCAGGCAGATTTCCCAGCTTGAGGAGCGCCTCGGGTTGATGCTGTTTGAGCGCAATCAGCAGCGCATCCGCCTGACGGCCGACGGCCAGACGTTTCTGGCCGAAACCCGCGCGCTATTGACGCACGCCAACCGGCTTGAGTCGCTCGGGCGCCGCCTGGGACGGGGGGAAGACGGCGGGCTGTGCATCGGCTATATCGAAAATGCGATGCACTCCGGCGTTTTGTCGAACGCATTGCGGGCGCTGCGGGTGTCCCGGCCGGATGTGCACATCGTGCTTTACAGTCAGCCTTCTTCCATGCAGCTCGAAGGGCTGCGGCAGCGTAGCCTGGACGTGGCGCTGGTCAATACGGCGCCGGATCGCGACGATCAGGATTTGGACTATACGCAGGTGTTGGACGATCGCATGCTGCTGGCCCTGCCGCAGACGCATCCGCTGGCTGAAAGGGAGACGCTGCAGCCGGCGGATCTCACCGATCAGGCCTGGATCTCGGTGATCCACAAAGAGGATGCCCATTCGCGCGACGACTTCGTGGCGGCCTGCGTGAAGGCCGGGTTTGATCCGGATATTCGGCTGGAAGCGGGCGAGCCGCTGACCGCGCTGGGGCTGGTCGCCGCCGGGTTGGGGATGACGCTGATCCAGCATAGCCTGCGGCATAACGCGCCGCAGGGCGTGGTGCTGCGCGAGCTGCCCTGGATGCAATACACCACGCAGCTGTGGGCAGTGTGGCACAAGGCCAACCTGCGCCCGCTGGTCACCCATTTTCGCGAAGTGATGTCGGCCGGGCCGGCCTGCCACTGATCGCCGGCGGCGCCCGGCCCGGATTGCGCCTGCTACGGCACAGCGCGCAGGGTGGCGACGATCGCCGCCAGGTCGGCGCGCTGCTCGTCTGCCAGCGCGGGCTGCGCCTGCGCGGCATTCTCCGCCAGCAGGGTTTGCAGGCCGATCAGCCAGTCATAGATATAAAACGCGGTATTCTTGGTCGGCGTCGGCGCCAGCCGGGTTAGCCGCTGCTGGCCGCTCCAATCCACCGCCGGCTGCGGCGGCGGGGTAAAGATCGGCTGGCCGGGATTGACGCGGCTTTCGGGGCGCGTTGCCACATCGCGCCGCGGGAAGCCGAGCCAGGCGACGAAGTCGCCCAGTAGCGCCAGCGCCTGACTGATCTGCCGATCTTCACCCTGTTCCGGCAGGCCCCCGGCGCACAGTGTACGCTCCAGTTCGTTGTCGAGCCGCAGGCGGCAGGCGGCGCCGATCAGCGCATCGACCAGCAATTCCAGGTGTGGTTTCTCGACGCCGAGCAGATCCAGCAACCGGCGGCTGTCCGGCAGCGCACGCAGATGATTGACCCAGTCTGCGAAGATCCGTGCGGCAAAAGGCGATGCGGGCTGCTCGCCGGGCGCCGCAGGGTCTTGCTCGCCGAACAGATCGATATCCAGCCCGAACGGTGAAGGCGCCATCGTCGGAGCCGGTGCGGTGTGCTGCTGTTGCTGATAAAGCTGGCGCAGCGTATCGCGCTGGGGTAGCAACCGCTCCAGCAGTTCGCCGTGGCGGCCGGCCTGTGCCTGCAGTGCGCGCAGCAGCTGTTGCGCGCGTTGCTGCGTCGCGTGCGGATCGGCGGCGGTGAGCCAGTTGCCGAGCAGGCTTTCCGTCAGCTCGCGCTGCAATTCCTCACGCTGTTCGAGTAGGCGCGCTTGCTTGTGGGCCGGACGCGCCTGAGCGGCCAGGTAGTTCACCATGCGGCGACAGTCCTGTTCATCCAGCGCCAGCAGCGTGGCCCAGCTGTCGCCGGGCTCGCCGACCTGACGCTGGACGGCGTCGTCGGGCCGCGCTTTGCCTTCCTGACGCGAGTCGAACGGCGTGATTGCCCAGATTAAACCGGGCTTGCGGCGTTGGCGCAGCGCCGGGGTTTCCCCCTGGGTGTGGTTGACCCAATCGCCGAGCGCCTGGCCGACGCGCGCGGCGTCCTGCGGCGTGGCGGCGGCATCGGTCACCAGCAGCAGGCTGGCGTGCAGGCCGTCGGCGCAACGGGCCAGTAAATGGGCGCGCTTCGCCTGCTGCAGACGTTGCGCCGGCTCCGCCTGCGGACAGCTGCGGCTGCCGGGCAGGTCGATCAGCGCCACGTCGGCGGGCAAGCCTGCCTGCGCCGTTTGCGGCAGCAGGGTGGTCACTTCTGCGGTCAGCCAGGCCAGATCGCTCAGTGCGATCTCCCGTTCATCGCCGTTTTCGGTCATGACGGCGATCGTGGCGTTTTCCGGTGCGGCGCTTGCGGTCAGCAGCGCCAACGCGTGGCGCGGGGCATGAACCTGTCGGCTGCCGCCGAGGGTATGCAGCGCGTGCGCCAGCTGGCGATAACGCGCCGTCAACGTCGCCTCCTCTCCCCACAGCGGTGCAAACAGGCGCGCGCGATCGTCGATGCTCAGCTGCGGCGCCAGCGTCACTGCCTGCGGCCAGAAGTGCCTGTCGAGCGTGGGTTGCTCTTTGCCGCCGTGGCGGCGTTGGTTGTCCCACAGCGCCAGCACGGCGTTGCCATCGAGGCCATCGAGGGCGACGGCTTGGCGGTGGCGCGCCAACGCTTGCAAATGGCTGGCGATGGCGCGGGCGTCCCAGTCCGGGCGAAAGCCGCGCATCGCGGCGGCGTCGATCGTAATGGCCAACCACTGCGCTTCGTTGAGCAGCGCGAGGGCGATCGGATAATCGGCGGGCCCCGTTTCGGCCGCCGTGCAGTAGCGCACCGCGAGCGACAGGTCCGCGTTGAAGCGTTTGGCGCCAGGCGCCAGCGCCGCCAGCAGATGGGCCTTGGCGGCGGCGTTGTGGCCATACAAACCGATGGCGACCTGCGCAGGCCGGGTGTTTTCCAACTGGACGGCGCGGTTATGGCAACCGCGCAGACGCAGCGTCAGGCGATCGGCTTCCCGCTCCAGGCGGGCGGATTGTCGGCGTGTGGCGTCCACCCAGTCGATCGCCTGCACAATGCCGGCGCTGAGCGCGTTATTCGGAGCCGCTGGGGCAAAGGTGTGCGTTTTCATCGTGGGTAAATGCTCCCGCTGTCTATCCAGTAGTGGGTCGCACCGGAGGCGCTGGCAGCCAGGGTATTGAGTTTCAGTTGCAGGTGGTGAGCCGGGACGGGGCTGCCGTCGGCCAGCACCGCCTGCGCGATCTTGACGCTTTCGGCGCCCTGTTCGGCGCTGGCGGTGATGGCCAGACGCAGGCCGATCACCGCGTCGCCGGCCAGCTTGCGCGCCAGCTGGGCGTCATTGATGGTCAGCGTATAGAGCGGGGAGGCCGGCCAACGTTCGTTGTCCAACTGGCGGAAGCCCAGACGCAGTGGGCCGCGCAGCTGGAAGCTGCCGGCGGGATCGAGCGCGAAATCGGCGCGATCCAGATCGATATCGCGGTAATAGACGTTATCGTCCGCCAGCATATTGTTGCCGTCCAGCATGCCCAGATAGCGAATGGTGGAGTAGGGCTGGAAATCGCCGACGTTGAAGTAAAAGCTCTCCAGCCGCAGATCGATCGCCAGCAGGCACAGCATGGCGCCCACGGCAGCGGTGGATTTCGGGTTGTCGATGCGGCCGCGTTTGTTGAACGGGTACCAACTGCGGGTGTGGTAGCCCTCGAGAGGCAGAATGCGGCTGGCGGGCAGCGGCTGCAGGTGGCGCAGCAGCGCCTGCACGCCGGGGAAACGCGCCGGGCGGCCGGTCAGCAGCAGCACGTCGCAGGTATACAGCGCCACCACTTCGGCCAGCAGGCGCAGGCAGCGGCCGATGCCGATGCGATCGGACAAGAAGGCGGCGTGCAGATCGGCCAGGCGGGTCACCAGCGGGGTGTGCAGAATATCGAAGGCGTCGCTGTCGGCTTCGCGCTGCACTTCGCCGTTGATAAACGCCAGCACCTGCGGCGTCGGCGGCTGCGGCAGCAGATCGCCGAGGTTGGCGGCGATTTCCGCCCGGCTGTCCAGCGGATCGTACTGCTCATAGGCACCGAGCAGCGCGCGCCCGGCGGGCATGAAGATCTGCAGCGCGGCCTGCTGACGCAGGGTGGAAAGCCCGTCCATGCGCCCTTCGTTGCCGAACAGTTTGTCCATCAGTGCCGCGGCGGCGCTCACGCCGGCGGCCTCGAACGCCTGTTGCACGGCGGGCAGGACAAACTGCTGGATGATGTCCAGCAAGATATCGTCGCCGGCGACCTTAAAGCCCTCGCGGAACAGCAGGCGCGGGTTGATTTTGATGTTGTTGCCTACGCCGTCATCGAGCGAGTAGTGCGTGATCGCCAGATCGGTGGTGCCGCCGCCGATGTCGATGGAGGCGATGCGCAACGTCTTGCCGGGCTGTTCACCCGGCGCCAGCGGCCGATCGGGCCGCGCCATGGCGGCGAAGAAGGCGTCGGTGCGGCCGGCGAAGTTCACCTGGGTTTCGTTGTACAGATAGACCATCTGGCCGCAGGTGGCTTCGTCCCACTCGATCTGCACTTGCGGCGCCGGGAAGCGGGTGTGCTCGCCGTTGAACGGCGCATCCTGCGGGTGCCAGCCGAGGGCTTTCCATACCAGCCCAATCGCTTCCTGCATGCGGCGGCGGAAGATCTCGCGCTCCGGCTTCGGCATCGCCGAAGGCAGCGTCAGGATGATGGCGCGTAAACGGCGCGGGGCGGCGGCGTTCGGCATGCGGCTGCGTTGGGCGATGCTGTTGATCTGCATCAGCGCCTGCGCCAACAGCTCGCTCAACATCAGGCTCATCACCGCACTGCGGCTGTAATGGGCGGCGAACACCGGCAGCCGTTCGGCCGTCGGCAGGGCGGACAGCGGCACGCCCTCGTCGTTGATCAGGGTGGTCAACGGCGCGGCGGCGGCCATCGGCTCGTGCCGCTCGTTGAAGCGCCAGCCGGGCGCATAGCGCTCCTCGTCCCACAGATAACGCCGTGGGCTGGAGATGCCGGTGGTGCCTTCATGCCCTTCGCGTCGCTGCGCCAATTGCGCGGCTTCATGGCCGACGCGGGTGATGGACGGCCATTGGAAGGCATCGTCGCGTCCGCTCTGGAAGGACAGATGCGGCTTGCCGAACGCGGCCCGAGAAAACTCCACCCGGCTCTCGAACAGTTCGTTGTAGACCTGATGCGGTTCGGACAGCGAGCGCAGCTGCAGCTCATAGGTTTGCTTCAGGCCGTTGCTCTCTTCCGGATGGTCCTCGACCAGCACGCCGCAGGTGTGAGAATTGCCGACGTCCAGCACCAGATCGACGTCGATCGCCGGTTGTTGCAGCGTCGCCGCCACCATTTTTATCTGCGGCACCGTCAGCTGATGGCCGAGCATGTGCAACAGGTTGAGGTAGTGCGCCTGATACTCGAAGGTTTTCAGCCCGGCGTTGATCTCCGCCTCGGCGCGCTGTTCCCGCTCGGCGGCGCGCTGGCTGAACGCCTCGCGCAGCCAGCCGTCCACCCAGGTCAGATCGAGGAACTCGCCCAGCTCGTGGTTGCGGTGCGCCAGCGTGAAGTTCAGCCCGGTGCCGAGATCGCTTTCGCCCGGCGCCAATGCTTCCTGGCCGGGCGCGGCGGCGCGGGTGTCGAAGGCCAGCACCACGCGCAGCAGGTTACCGTCCTGATCCGGCTCATCCAACTGCACCACCTGCAGACGTGCCCAGTTATCCGGGCCCGATAAAAACATTCCCGAGGTGGTGTAGCGCAGGAACGGCAACGGCAGCCAGAGCTTATCCAGCAGGTGCAGCGACTGCTGCAGCGGATAGCTGAACTCCGGCCGCACCACTTCGGCGGCCTGGTCGCCCACGGCCGGCAACTGGTATTTGCCGCTCTCGGCCTCCCATTGCAGGCGCAGCAGCGGGCCGCTGGCGGTCTTGCGCACGAATTTGCCGGGAAACTCGGCGTCCAGCCGCGGCGTCAGGGCAAAGTCCAGAAACTGAATGCCGCTGTCCTGAATCAGCGTAATGCCGTGTTTGTAGTCAGTGAGGGGGGCCAGCATCATTTACTCTCGCGCTTGAACGTCATGGGATAGGTGGTGTCCGCATCGTAGCGGCCGGTGCACTCCGCCGCGCCGGTCTCGCCTTGGCGGCAGACGATTTCCGGGATCTGATAGCGGCTGCCGTCGCTGCAGCGCGCCTTGGTGCGGCTGTTGATCACCAGATTGCCGGACTGCATCAGGCCGGCTTCGACCGCGACCCGACAGGTGACGCCGTCGCCGTAGGCGATGATGGCGTTGCCTTTGCCCGCGTTCAGGCGGTATTGCAGGCTGGGGCGTTTGCCGGTGATCGGATCTTTCAGCGCCACCGTGGCGCGCCATTTGCCGTTAAGGAAACGGGTGGAGCCAGCCTTCACCGCCTCGGGTGGCAGCACCAGCGCATTTTTGTCCAGCGGTTGCGGGATGGTCGGCGCCGGGGGCGGCGGCATCAGCGTGGCGTGCGCCAGCGGCAAGCGCAGCTTAGGCAATGGCGCGGCGGTTTTTTCCGGTGGTGCCGGAGGGTGCACCTCAGCCGGCATCGCCGGTTGCGGCGTCGGTGAGCGGTGCAGCCAGGCGGCCAGCGCCGCACTGCCTAACAGCAGTACCGGTAACAGCCACAGCGCGTGGCGCCGACGCGGGCGCACGACGGCAGGGGATTCGACGGGGGCCGCCGGAGCGAGTACCGGTTCAGGCTCGGCGGCCGGTGTTGGTTTTGCCGGTTCAACAACGGCCGGCTTGCGTGGTGCGGCGGCGATCGGCGCCGGTTTTTCCACTTCCGATTCGAGCGGGCGCAGGCAGGCTAACGGATCGTCCGGGCTCTGCGCCTGCGGTTTGATAAAGCCCCAAAAGGTCAGCACCGGTCGGTCGTCTACCAGGTAGACGTGGTTGGGATCGGGAATATGCATCGCTTTGGCCAGCAGCGCGCCGAACAGGCGGTGGCTGGGATGATCGGTCGCCCGGGTCTGTTCCGTCAGGCTGCGGAAGGTCGCCAGACAGTGTTCCAGGTGGCGCACCGCCTGCGCGCGCTGGGCGTCGCTTGCCGCCAGCCAGGAGGTCACCTTTCCCGGGAAGGGCGCATACCAGTCGATGCGGGTGCCGCTTTCGTTCGGCTGGGGGATCGCCAGACAGTCGGCGGCCTGCGGATGCCGGCGAAGACGCAGGGTTTCCCGCAGCTGCTGCGCGCAGGCGTAGATCGGTTGCCCGTTCTCGCCTAAAGCGAGCACATCATCCAAACTGCCACTGCGTAAGAAGGGTTTCACCACGGCACCGCACCTTGTCCTGTTCTGCAAAAACGCATAAAAGTCCATGATACCCCGCAGGCGGCGGCGCCAAACGGCCAAGGACAGCCCGAAAAACGCCCTTCTTCGGCGTTAGCGATGCGCTTTGGCAACCGGCACAGTGAAAATCTCGCTATCTGGACCTGTCCGTGAGCCGCTTTATCTGAAAAATAGAACGCAACCCCGGCAAGCGACGCCGGGGAATGCTGTTCTCTTTCACTATGACCTCGCCTCGCGGGTTGCCGATTTCGGTATGCCTCAGGCGTGCGGAGCGTTCGCATCATGGACAGTCAGTCTGAAAAAACTCTCGTTGTTACCCCCGCTCATCCCGTTGTCGGGCATTCCGCTCAGGGCTGGATGAACGGCTTCCTCGGCATGATTATCTTCAGCGGCTCGCTGCCCGCCACGCGGGTGGCGGTGCTGGAGCTCGATCCGCTGTTTCTGACGGCAGTCAGGGCGGCGATCGCCGCCTTGCTGGCCCTGTGCGCGTTGCTGATCACCCGCCAGGCGCGGCCGACGCGGGCCGATTTGCCGCCGCTGCTGTTTGTGGCGCTCGGCGTGGTCATCGGCTTCCCGCTGCTGACGGCGCTGGCGCTGCAGCACACCACCTCGGCGCATTCGCTGGTGTATATCGGCCTGCTGCCGCTGGCGACCGCCGGTTTTGGCGTCTTGCGCGGCGGAGAGCGGCCCAAGCCCGCTTTTTGGGCCTTTTCCGGTATCGGGGCCGCGCTGGTGGGGGCGTTCGCGCTGAGCCAGGAAAGCGGCGGTGCCTGGCAGGGGGATGCGCTGATGATCGGCGCGGTGCTGCTGTGCGGTCTGGGTTATGCCGAAGGGGCGGTGCTGTCGCGCCGGATCGGTGGCTGGCAGGTGATCTCCTGGGCGCTGGTGGTCGCCTTGCCGTTGACGCTGGTGGCGGCGTGGTGGGCGGCGCCGGCCACTTGGCCTGCCGTCAGCGGTGCCGCCTGGCTGTCGCTGGTGTACGTCTCGGTGTTCAGCATGTGGATTGGGTTTATCTTCTGGTATCGCGGCCTGGCGCAGGGCGGCATCGCCGCCGTCGGGCAGCTGCAGCTGCTGCAGCCGTTCTTCGGCCTGATGCTGGCGGCCTGGCTGCTGCAGGAAACCGTTCAGCCGATGATGATCGCCGTGATGGCCGGCGTGGTGGTTTGCGTGTTCGGCGCCAAGCGTTTTTCCCGCTAGGCGCCGCTGCCGGCGCAGGCCAGGATCACTTCGCCGAGCCGTTTCACCGCCTGCTGTACCTGGCGTTCATGGTAACCGCCCAATCCCAGCACCAGACCCGGCTCACCGTGGCCGGGCGCATACATCGGCGACACCGCCCGCAGCGCCAACCCGGCTTCGTTGGCGCACTGGGCGACCCGCACGTCATCGAGATCTTTCCTCAGCCACAGCACCATGTGCATGCCCTGATCGCAGGGCTGCACTACCGCCAAATCGGCGGGGATATGCGTGTTGATCGCCTCGATCAGCACCCGGCGTTTCTCAGCGTAGACGCCGCGCATTTTGCGGATATGCCGGTCGAGATACCCTTCGGCGATAAAGGCGGCCAGTACGTGTTGATCCGCGCTGGGCGGGTGACGATCCATCAGGATCCGGGCGCCGCAAAAGGCGTCGACCAGCGGCGGCGGCACGATGGCGTAACCCAGCCGCAGCGAAGGGAACAGCACCTTGCTGAAGGTGCCGAGATAAAGCGTCCGCTCGGGCGCCAACCCTTGTAGCGAGGGGAACGGGTGGCCGGCGTAGCGGATCTCGCTGTCGTAATCGTCTTCCACGATCCAGGCCTGCCGCTCTTTGGCCCAGGCCAGCAGGGCGCTTCTTTTCGCCATGCTCATCGGCATGCCCAGCGGGTATTGATGCGACGGCGTGACAAAGGCGGCTCGGGCGTCGGCGGCCAGGCGCACGCCGGCGGCGACGTCGATGCCGTCGTTAGCGACGGGTACCCTGATCATGTGCCGATCGCGAAACAGGCTGTTAAAAAGGGCGGTGATGCCGGCGTAGGCGGGGTCCTCGACCCAGGCGCTGTCGCCGGCGTCCAGCAGGATCTGCGCGGCCAGATACAGTCCTTGCTGGGTGCCGGCGGTGATGAGGATTTGCTGCGGCGTGCAATTTACCGAGCGGGAACGGCGCACATAGTCGCAGATGGCTTCGCGCAGCGGCAACGCGCCCAGCGGATCGCCGTAGCCCGACGGGGCGCCGGGGCCGCGCGCCCGGATGCGGTTGCCGAGCCGCCGCCAGACATCGTCGGGCGCGGTATCGCCGATCGGCACCGAGACGGTGAACGGCACCGGCGGCAGCGCCCGCACCTGGGCGGCGAAGCGCGCCAGATGCTGCGCCTGTGAAGAAAGCGGAACCGCTACCGCCGAACTCGCCTGTACCGTGGCGCGTGGCGTGCGGCGCGGCGCCTGATAGTGGGCAACCCGGGTGCCGGAACCGGGTTGCGGTTCGAGAAAGCCTTCCGCCGTCAGCTGAGCAAAGGCCTCCAATACCGTGCCGCGCGCCAGATTCAGCGCCGCCGACAGCCGGCGTGTCGAAGGCAGCAGATCGCCCGCTTTCAGATCGCCTTTGTGGATAGCCCGGCGCAGGGCCTGCGCCAGCTGGTGGCTAAGCTGCCCCGCCTGGCGGTCAATCTCGCCGAGGGCGGGGACGTCAACGACTTGGGCTGTTCTGGGCATGTATTCCGGCTCGCTTTGCAGTACAAAAATGAGTATTCAGAGTAAACCACTCTGATATCACTCGCGAGCCTGTTGTCGCTCAGCTTAGCCCCCGCTGATTCAGCAGCACCTTATTCAACTCGCTGTTTTTACGCACGTTAAGCTTGCGCATCGCCGAACGCTTATGGGCGCTGATGGTTTTCTGGCTGCGCTGCAGCAGGCCGGCGATGCTGCAGGCAGACATGCCGCTGCTCATCAAACCCAGCACCTTTTTTTCGCAGTGGCTGAGCGCGGCGATGCGGCAGGCCTGGCATTTCCACAGGCCGGCGGCGTGCAGCGCCACCCACGGATGCTGGATGAACTTTTCCAGCGCCATCTGCAGCTTGAGACGGATGGCATAGGCCGAATCGCGCCGATGGATGCTGAACAGCGGCGGCAGGTTTTTCACCTGTTGCTGGGTCGTGTCGTCGAGGATCAGCAGGGTCAGCTGCCGCTGGCGCGGGATGCCGTAGGCGCTCTGGTAGCAGCAGGCGCAACCCCAGCGCTCTTCCGGCGTGCGAAACACGATTTCGATGTTATCCAACGCCTGCAGCGCCAGCGGCGAGAACTGCGGGTACAGACGCTGGCATTCGTTCAGGGAGTGCAGATAGTCCTGCAGCAGCAGACGCAGCCCCTGCTGGTAGAAGTTATCGCTGTCGAACAGCGTGAAGCGAATATCTGGCATGGGTGGCTCCTTAAAAGGGCCGTGGCACCGCGCCGGAGCGAACGGTGACGGCCCATTGCCGGCGTTCGCGCGCCGGTCGTTTTCCTGATTTCCCTGGGGCGGTGCAGGCTTATTGGTACGCCAGCACAAAATTGGCGACGGACGTGAATTCGCCTTCGGTAATGCTTTGGTTCTGGATCGCGCTCGGCTGCCCCTGCACATAGGCGGTGAAGTTCAGGCTGTTGGGGCCGTTTTGCAGCGCGACGGCACTGGTGGCCTTATTCAGGTCGATGTCCGCTCCCTGATGATCGAACAGGGCGATGGCGACGCCGTTCGCGCCGTTGTTGATCGCCAGCTTGCCCGGCAGCTCTCCGTCTTCGGTGCCGCTGAAGGTCACGCTGACGGATTTGAACACCGTGGTCTTGCAGTCGGTCAGCTTGATGCTGAACGGCACCGGCGTGGTGTGGCCGTAGCGGTACAGGGTTTTGACGATCACCGTGCCCATCTCCACCAGCTGATCGGCGGACTGCGGTTCGATATTGCACGGGCGGCTCACCACGGTGCCGTGGAACTGCACCGGCGCGCCGATAAGCTCGGTGTTCGCCGCCGCCGGTATGGCAACCCACCAGGGCGCGCAGCTCAGCAGCGCTAAAGCGCGTAGACGCATTTTCCGTTCCTCCCTCGGTTACTGGAATGCCGCCACGATGGTGGCCGATGCGTTGAATTCCCCTTCGCCGATCTCTGCGCCGCCGTTGGCGAACGGCGCCGCCACCAGGTTCCAGGAGCCGCCGTTGCCGATGTTCGGCACCGGGTAAAACTCATTCGGGATAACCAACTGGCCGTTGTGCGTCAGCCGGATGCCGAGATCGTTCTTGTCGGTTTTGAACACCTCGTTGCTGAAGGCGGCCGCCGTGCCCGACACCGCCAGCTTGATGTTCAGCGTGCCGTCTTCGAAGCTGCCGCCCTCGCACTGGAAGCGCACCGGAATGCTCTGCGGATAATTCGAGCCGTTGAGATCGCTGCCGCCGATCTCGCCGAACTCGACGTTGATCAGCTGGCCTTCGTTCACCACGCATTTATCCGGTACATAGAGGATCGCGGACTGGATAAACACCTGCGCCATCGGATTGGGGCCGAAACCGCCGTCGGTCGAGCCGAGGCGGCCGTACATCTCGATGATCTGCCGATCGTTAATCTCGACGCCGTTAATGATCTTTTTGCGCACCCGGAAGGTGATCTTGCCTTTGGAACCGCTGCCGTAGTTGTTGACCTGTAAGTACGGCGGCTGGCAACGGTGTTGGCTCAGCAAATTCGATTCGTTGTAAAAAGGCACGGTGACGTAGGCATTCTTGTTGCCGGCAATCCACACCTCGGCTTTTAAATCCAAAAAGTCATTCAGTTTTAAATAGCCGTTGCCGTAGTCGGAGGGGGGCAACGCCGAATCCGACTTGTAAAAGTGCGGGCTGGTGGGAATAGGGGTATCGCAATACACCTTGCCGGTATAGGTGCCGCCCAGATCATAGGGAAACAGTTTGGTGAACCCTACCTGGTTGGTGATGTTGCTTTGATTGAGGTCGATATAGAACTGTTTGGGGCCGCCGTCCGGCGTGACGTAGCCGTTGGCCCAGGCGGCGGGGGCCGCCAGTGCGATCGCCAGCGGCAGGCAGAGTTTGGTCAGTTGTGTTTTCATCGCGTTCTCGAGCCTCACAGGTAAATCACCTGAATGTGCGCCACGGCGGCGAACCCGGCGGCCATCACCGCCCGCTGGGTGGATTCCACGCTGGCGCTGAACCACAGAGTGTTGCTGCCGGGCTGCAGAATGTAAGGGCGGCTGCGCTGATTCAGCTCCAGCACCTGGCCCTGCTGGTCTTGCAGCCGCAGGCCGATGCCCTGTACGCCGCCGTTCAGCTTCAGCAACGACGGGTTGTCGACGTCGCTTTCGCCAAGAAATACCAGCGTGGCGGCCTGCTCACCCTGCAGGTAGAGGCGGCCGGCGTCGCCGTTGCGCGGGCCGGCCGGGTTATCCGCCAGCGCGCGCGCGCCCAGCAGGCAGTTGCGGAACGAGAGGCGAAAACGCACCGGCGCGCTGCGATCGCCGGCGTTGCGGAAGTCGCGTGCGCTGACGTCGCCCAGATCGACGGACTGATCCCGGCTGTCCGGCGTCAGGCTGCAGGGGGAGCTGAGCAGGCCGCCGTGAAAGCTGACGGTGCCGGTGGTGCCTTCGATCACGCCCAGCGGCGTTGCCGCCATCGCGCTGCCGCCGCACAGCAGTGCGCCGAGCAGCAGCGGGCGCAGTCGATCGGTGAATTCAGCCATGCTGGACCTCCTTATTTTTTCTCGGGCACGGCGGTGCAAACGCTGCCGTTGCAGGCGAAGCGCAGTTCGGGGTGGCCGCCGTAGTCGTTGATGTAGGTGATGACGAAGCTGTTCATGCCGGTATCGTGCAGCTTGAGGCTTTCGCTGGATTTCGGCTTCAGCATCAGCGGCTGAAAACCGCCGATCGCGCCGCCGCCCTGTTTTTGCGTCTGCCGCGTCATGCCGGTCAGGGTGATGTAAAACGGCGTCGGGTTATCGACGGAGATAGCGCCGCCGCTTTTACGGAACACCAGCTTTTCCTGCCACACCTGGCCCTTGGGCGCGACGATGGCCTTCGGCCGGTAGAACAGCTTGATCTGCGTTTGCAGCGCCAGCTGCATCACGTTGGTTTTGGTGCTTTTCGGCGGAATTTCGCGCAGGTTGAAGTAGAACACCGACTCGCGATCCTGCGGCAGGCGATCCGCCTCCGGCGTCTTGGTGATGCGCACTACGCTGCGCTCGCTTGGCTCCACGCGCTGCAACGGCGGCAGCACCACCAGCGGCGAGGTGATTTTCTGGTGCTGCTCGTTCTCCAGCCAGGACTGCGCCAGGAAGGGCATCTCTTTGTTTTCATTGACGATATTCAGGCTGATCGATTTGGCGTCGCTCACATAGACGGCGCGCGTGCGATCCAGCGATATCGCCGCGTCGGCGGTGGGCAGTACGGCGCTCAGGGCCAGGCCAGCGGCGGTCAGTAGCGTTATCGGGTGTGTGTTCATGTCATTATTTCTCAGCGTTACGGATTACAGGGTGGCGCACGGCAGCAGCAGCTGGTCCAGCGGCTTGGCGGCGCCCGGGATCACGATGCGGCAGCGGCGTTGGCCTTCCCAGGCGACGTCCAGTTTTTCCTCCGGCTGCACGCCGGTCAGGTAGACCGAGCCGCCGTCGTTGACCACCGCGACCTCGCGGCCTTTCTCGCTCAGCACCGCGGCGCCGAACGGCGGTTCGCTGCCGTCCGCGAGGCGAATGGTGGCCAGCAGCTTGCTGCCTTTCACCACCTCGAAGTGGCGGTAGCCGATGGCGCCTTCGGTCAGCGTGCCTTGCACCACGGCGCGGGTGGCCTCGACGTCGTCTGCCAGCTTGTTGACGTCGATGCGGGTGTCGGTGTTGTAGTAGCTGGTGATGTCGGAAATCACCGCCAGCCCGAAGCGGTTGCTGTAAGCGCGGCCGTTGTTGATCGGCACGCCGGCGATGCCGTCGGTGTCGAGCATCATGCGGCTGCCGCCGTTGCTCGAGTTCTGGTGCGCCGCGATACCGTGCCGGGTGGCGGTGAGGCCGCCGCGGAACGAGCCGCCGATCGACGAGTAGCTGTCCTGCTGGTAAGAGGCGCTGGCGTTCAGCGAGCCGAACGAGGCGTTGTGGGTGTAGTACCCGCGCGCCAGCGATTTGCCAGACTGATTAAAGCCGCCGCTGACCTGCCAGGTATTGTCCGGATCGCTGTAGTCGTTGTACGACGCGGTCTGCGTGACGTCGCCGTTGTTGGTTTGCAGCGCATAGCCGACGCGCCGACGATCGCCGATCGGCACGGTGAAGTTGAGCATCACGCTGTCGTCGGTGCGGCCCTGGTAGTAAGTGCGGTAAGCCGACAGCGAGGCGGTGATGTTGCTGATATCCCCAATGCTGAACAGCTTGCTGGTCGACAGGCCGTAACGATCCTGGGTTCGCGCGTCCCAATAGGTTTGGTGCGAGTAGGTCAGATAGGTGGTGATCGCCTTGGCGCTGTCTTCCGCCATAAAGGTTTTGCTGGCGGTGATGGTATACAGCTCTTTCTGACGGCCGTTGTAATTCTTGTCGTAATCGCCGTAGCGCTCCTGCAGATACTGCGACATGTTCATGAACTTGCGCTGCGAGAAGCGGTAGCCGGCGAAGGTAATCTGGCTGTTCAGCTCATCGAAGCGTTTGGCGTAGTTGAGCTTGAACGACATGCCGCTGGCGGTCGGCTCGCCGGGCAGACGGGCGATCGACTGGGTGACGTCCAGCGACATGGCGCCGAACACGTTCAGATCGCGGCCGAGGCCGAGCGCCCAGGCGTTATAGTCGCCGCCGAGCAGCGCGCCGCCATACAGCGACCAGGCGTTGCTCAGCCCCCAGGAGAAGTCGCTGGCGGAAAACAGCGGCCCTTGGGTGCGGTGGTCGTAGGCCGAGGTTTTACCGAGCGCCACGTTGTAGCGCACGTAGCCCGGTCGGGTCAGGTACGGAATGGTGGCGGTATCCACCTGGAAGGTCGAAACGGTGCCGTCCTGCTCTTCCACCTTGACGTCCAGCTTGCCGCGCACCGAGCTGTTGAGGTCCTGAATGGCGAACGGCCCGGCGGGCACGGTGGTTTCGTACAGCGTGCGGCCTTCCTGCGAAACGGTGATCTTGGCGTTGCTCTTGGCGATGCCGCGCACTTCCGGCGCGTAGCCCTGCAGATTGGGCGGCAGCATGCGTTCGTCGCTGGCCAGATTGAGGCCGGTGAAGCGATAGGCGTCGAACACCCCGGAGTCGAGATAGATCTCACCCAGCGTCAGTTTGGCGGCCTGCATCGGTAGCGCGCGATAGGCGTAGATTTGGTTCCAGTCGAAACCGGTGCTGCGATCGCCGGCCTGCTGATTGTAATTGGCTTGATAGTCCGCGCGCAGGCGCCAGGCGCCCATATTGGCGCCCAGCGTGCCGTAGCTGCTCAGGTTCTGGGCGGTGTTGTTGTTGTGATTCTGCTTGCCTAACTGGCCGCTCAGGTTGTAGTCCAGCAGCAGACCGGGAATGCCGTCGTCCCACTGTTCGGGCGGCGTCCAGTCGGGATCGGAGTATTTCATCCACGCCTGCGGGATGGTGATCGCCAGCACGCCGCCGCCGATGCGATCGGAGAGGGTCGCGCCTTTGATGCCGCGAATGTCGGCGCACTGGTTGTCGTGCCACAGGGTGACTTTTTTGGCCGCTTCTTCTTTCAGCGCCATTTTTTCCACCAGGTCAGGCGGCAGGCACACCTGGCTACCGCTCTTGTTATCCGGTGACGGGAAATACTGAATGCTGCGCTGAGGCAGCGTTTTCTGGTTGATCTTGATGTCCAGCAAGTAAGCGCCGGGCATGACGTAGTCGGCGTCGGAGAAGCGCGAAAGGTCCACTTTGCTGCGCTCACCGATGTCCAGGACGTCGGTATTGAATTCCGTGGCGGAAAATGCCGGACGTACCCAGAGGAAAGATAGAATGACGAGGAGAGGTAGGTGTTTCCGTGTCAGTAATGACGTCATAGCATAATCACTCATGGCAAGTCCGCGCCCAATAGCAGGTCATCCGTACGACCTGAATACGTAATGCTGTGCAGCGCCCGCCGGCGCTAGAGATAAGACAGGGTGAATTTGGCCAGAGAGCTGAAGCCGCCTGCCCGCGCCTTGTCAGGATGCAGGCGCAACTGCGCGCCAAAGCGCAGCGTGTTGTCGCCGGCGACGATCTGGTAATCCGCCGTCGTGCTGCCGAGCGGGATTGGGGTGCCGGCATCGGTCAACAGCTCGATAGCCACGCCCTGCGCCTCGCCGTAAACGCCGAGCAGGGAAGGATCCCCGCTGTCGGCAGTGCCGTCGAACGTGACGTTGGCCGCGCGATAGATGAAGTCAGGTTTCACCTGACTGGCCAGCTCGCAGTTCACCAGTTTGATCGTGAAATGGCGGCGGCTGCCGATCAGCACCGATTGCCCGTCCTGCGAGGCGTCGGTCATGGAAATCAGACCGAAATCGACGGTTTGATCCAGGCTGTCGCTGGCGATGCCGCACGGCGTTTCAACGATGGTGCCGCCCAGGCTGACTTTGCCGTGGCCCTGATTTTTCGCTGCCGCCGCCGCGCTGCCGACGCTGAGCGCGATGAGCAACAGGCCGCAAAGGCGGATAGTCATGCTGGCGTCTCCCTGTCTTTCCCTGTTCCCTTGCCGGTATCCGCGGCATGCAATAAAGCGGGGGATGCCCTGAGACATCCCCTGTGGGGTATTACAGGTAAGCCAGGGTGAAGTTCGCCACGCTGGTGAAGTCGCCTGGTACCACGGCGCTTGAGGCGCTGCTGCCCTGCAGGTAAGCGGCGAATTTCAGCGAGTTGTCGCCGTCGTTCAGGCCCTGACCGTCGGTTGCGGTGCCCAGTTCCACTTCTTTGGAGTGCAGGTTGTCGTAGATCACGATGCCGGCGCCGGTTGCCGTGCCGCTCAGGGCCAGCAGTTTGTTGTTGACCGGATCAGGCGTGCCGGTAAAGGTCACTTTGACGTTTTTCATGGTGGAGATGGAGCAATCTTTCAGTTCGATGTTGAAAGGCTGCATGCTGGATTTACCCTGGTTGGCCAGGATGCGGCTGCTGATCTGGCCCATCGGCACGGTTTGGTCAACGGATTCCGGCGCGACGCTGCATGGCGCATCGATAATTTCGCCGGTAAAGGTGACTTTACCGCTGCCCTGATTAGATGCGGCATGAGCAACAGAGGCGGAAGCGAAAGCAATCACGGTTGCCAGCATTAATTTATTCAGTTTCATTTCTCAGGTTCCTGTAGAGAGTTTTTAAATAAAAGAACAGCACATCTAAATCCCCCGCGGCGGCGGCAACGCCATGTCGCCGTCCGTGCGGTTGGAGCCAGATCCTTTTGCTCTGGGCAATACGCCGACATCCGTTATTTATGAGAAATAACGAGATTTGGAAAATCGACAATGGATTTTCTGGTAAATAAAATACGAGTTTTACGTGTGGCGTGTTGCTGGGAATATTCTTGCAAATAATAGTATTGCTTGGAAATAGATTTTATTAAATTAAGTCAAATTCAGAATATAAAACCAAAAGGAAAAAGAAATATATTTGCTTTAAAATCAATAGATCGTATACAAATATTATCCAGTATAAATCACTATATAAATAACGATATGCGAGATATTAGATCGGGGGAAATAGGGTGATACCTACAATTCACAATATTGTTTTGCTAATATCGCCCTTAGGCAGCAGATGATGCATTTCCCTTTAGAAACAAAATATAAAACATAATTCATTGTTTTTATTGTTGTTTCATGGTTTTTTGTTCACGAGAGATTGGGTTTCTTATTCGCGTTTAGTTCGCGTTTAAGCCTAATTGATTAACAATTAAATAACAATTACACCGGTAGTGAATTATCCTATCGCATTGCGGTATAGGGATTTTTCACCGCCTAACCCATTTTGATTAATCAAATTAAGGCATGTGCTGCTGCCGTTCGCCACATAATGATGACCTAAGTGACAATTAAAGGATTATAAACGGAATGATAACGATGATTAATGCTTGCAGCGGGCGCCGCTGGATGGGTTTGGCTATATTTCTGCTGTCTTTTATGGCGCTTTCTGGCTGTGCGGGCGGGAGCAAGACAAAACTGAATTCCGTGAAAAAAATCTCACAGAATAATCCTAATGATAAATCCGATGAGCAACGCATCGCACTTTGTCAGCAACGGGTTAATTCATTAAAGAATATTAATCCGCAAAGTTACCAAAAACGCATCGCCTATTTTAACGGCCTTCTTTCCAACGCCTCCGGATATGCCGGGGTACGCGGCAACGTGGATGAGAGTACCCGTAAAGCGATAGATGCTCTTTATCAATATAAAACCGAGAAATTCTGCGCCGACGTCGAGCATGAGCTGATGTCCGATCTGTCCAGCCGGGTTGAGAATCTGTAGCCATGAAGCGATGCGCGCAGGGATGGGCGATGGTTCTTTTGCTGTTAGCGGCGAGCGGGGCCGTTTGCGCCGCCGATGACGGCATTCCCGCGCTGTTGAAGTTTGCCGAACAACGGCAGGCACCACCGGCCGCGCCCAGGGAAGAAACCGTGCGTAAATCGGCGCCCGCACCGGTCACCAAACCGGCCACCAAACCGGCCGCCATCGTCGGGGCAGACAGCGTTCGTTTAACGTCGCTGAAGCAGTCTTTGCAACAACAGGCGGAGAAAATCCGTCAGTTGGAGCGGCAGTTGGCGGCGGCTCAGGCCGCGGCGGCGGCGAAACGGGAGCGGGTCGTCGTCGATATTCGGCCGCTGGCCGATGCCCTGAAGGGATTGCGGCAAGCCGTTGCGCCGGTGCCAGAGGTGGGCGCATTGGCCGCTTCGCTCACGCGGGCCGAACAGCGCAGCGCAAGTTTGGCGGCGCAACTGGCACAGCAGCAGCAGCGGGTAGAGACCTTGCTGGCCGAACGGCAGCAGGCGGCCAAGCCACCCGTGCTGGCCAGTGAGGCGGACAAGCTGGCATATGCCGCCGGCGTGTCGCTCGGGCGCGACATTCTGCATCTGCAGCAGGAGAACCGGCGCGCGGGGCTGGAGGCGGAGAGTCCGCTGTTGTTGGCGGGCATCGCCGATACCCTGGCCGGGCGGTTGCGGCTGGATGAGGCCGCCATCGACAGCGCGCTGCGCACGGCGCATCAGCGCTTGCAGCAGGCGCAGCAGACGCAGGCTCCGCCTCTGGACGGTAAAGACTATCTGGCCGCTTTTACCCGTCAGGAGGGCGTCAAGCAGGATGCGCTCGGTTTCTACTACCGGGTGGACTATGCCGGCAGCGGGGCGATCGGCGCCGACGATCGGGTAGATATCGTGGTGCGCGAAAGCCTGACCGACGGGCGGGTGGTCAAAGACATGGAGCTGGCGGGGACGGTGATCTCGCAGCCGTTGACGCGCTATCCGCCGCTGTTTCGCGCCGCTATCGAGAAGCTGCAGCGCCACGGCTCGATCACGCTGGTGGTGCCGCCGGCGCTGGCGTACGGCAAACAGGGCAGCCCGCCGGCGATCCCCCCGAATGCCACCATGATTTACACCCTGCGCATCGCTGACGTGCAGCCGTGAGCGGGGTGCTCAGCAGTAACCACTCAGGAGGAATGCTATGGCCAAGGCGCCGAAAACGTTTGAAAGCAGAAAATCGCTGATGCTGAATGTGTTGCAAGGGTTGTGCAGGGAGCGTGTGGAAGGCTCCGGGGGCCATCATCCCCCGCCGGAACAGTGGCCGAAGACGCGCGAGCTGGCGGATAAATGCGGCGAAAATATTTATACCACCCGCACCCTGCTGCTGGCGCTGGAAAAGGAGGGCAAGGTTCACTGCACCCACCGCAGCATCAACAATTCTCTCCGTTGGTACAGCTGCGACGAACAGGCAGCGATAAAAAAAGAGTGATTCGACCTTGGTGGTCGCTTTTGACTATTCCCACAGCTAATCATTAATTAAATTTATCATTTGACGGGGCGTTTCGCTCCGTCAATCCTCCCTCTTCGTTCACTGTCATCCGCACAGCCATTGCTAAGATGTTTTTTGCGGCCATATACTTATCGTTCAGACGGGAACAGGTGTAGGGAGCCGGCATCGTAATGAAGGAAAAGAAAGACATACTGAGATTGGATGATATTCATTATCAAATAGACAGCCAGGTGATCCTGGATTCCGTCTCTTTCACGCTGGGTGAAGGCGAGTTCAAACTGATCACCGGGCCTTCCGGCTGCGGGAAAAGCACCCTGCTGAAAATCATCTCTTCCTTAATGGATCCGACCAGCGGAAAGCTCTATTTCGACGGCCAGGCGATCGACGAGATGTCGCCGGAGGCGTATCGCAAGCAGGTCTCTTACTGCTTCCAGACGCCGTCACTGTTCGGCAATACGGTTTACGACAATCTGGCGCTGCCCTACCAGATCCGTCAACAGCCGCCGGCCGAGCGAAAAATGAAGGCCGATCTGGCGCGTTTCGGCCTGCCGGAGGCGATGCTGACCAAAAGCATCAATGAACTGTCCGGTGGGGAGAAGCAGCGCGTGTCCCTGATCCGCAACCTGCAGTTTATGCCGCGGGTGCTGTTGCTCGATGAGATCACCAGCGCGTTGGACGAGGAAAATAAGCGCAACGTCAACGAAATAGTGCATCAATTGGTGGCGGAACACCGGCTGGCGGTGCTGTGGGTGACGCACGATACCGAAGAGATAGCGCATGCGGACGAGGTGATCACCCTGCGCGCGCATGGCGCCGAGCAACAGGAGCAACAGCATGAATCAGCATAACATCACCAACGAATCCTTGGGCTTGTCGATGGCGCTGGTGGTGGTCGCCATCCTGATCAGCCACCGGGAAAAACTGGCGCTGGAAAAGGACATTATCTGGAGCATCTGCCGCGCGGTGGTGCAGCTGATCATCGTCGGCTACGTGCTGAAGTATATTTTCGACCTGGATAACGCCGTTCTCACCGTGTTGATGGTGCTGTTCATCTGCTTTAACGCGGCCTACAACGCCAAGAAACGCAGCAAGTACATCGAACACGCGTTCGTGACGTCGTTTATCGCCATTACCACCGGCGCGGTGCTGACGCTGGCGGTGCTGGTATTGACCGGCTCCATCGAATTTACGCCGATGCAGGTGATCCCCATCTCCGGGATGATCGCCGGTAACGCCATGGTGGCGGTGGGGCTGTGCTACACCAACCTCGGCCAGCGTTTCAAAGGCGAGCAGCAGAAGATTCAGGAGATGCTCAGCCTGGGGGCGACGCCCAAGTTCGCGTCGGCGGCGCTGATCCGCGACAGCATCCGCGCTTCGCTGATCCCGACCGTGGACTCGGCGAAAACCGTTGGGCTGGTCAGCTTGCCGGGCATGATGTCCGGGCTGATCTTTGCCGGTATCGATCCGGTGAAAGCGATCAAATACCAGATTATGGTGACCTTCATGCTGCTTTCTACTGCCAGCCTGTCAACCATCATCGCCTGCTATTTGGCCTACCGTAAGTTTTACAACGAGCGCCACCAGCTGGTGGTCGGCAACCTGAAGTAACGCCATGAAAAACGGCCTCCGCGGAGGCCGTTTTTTTACCCTTGCAGCAGGGCGATGCTCTGGCGGATTTCCCGTTCGATATCCGCCTCGCTCCAGCCGTCCAGTTGTGAAGAGAAGGGCTCGAAGGCATAGACGCCGGTGTAGCCCAGGCGTTCGAGGTTCTGTACCTGGCGGCGGCTCTCTAGCCGATCGCCCTCGCTCAGCATAATGCGCTCTTCGTCGCTCAACGTGCCTTTATCCCGCCCGTCCTCCACGCCGGACAGATGCACCAGGCCGATCTGCGCCACCTGGATCTGCGCGTCGAAGTCGGCTTGCGTCACGCCGCTCAGATAGTGGTGGAACGTATCGAGCACGATACGGTACGGCGCGCCCGAGTCGCGGATGAGCGCCTGGGTCAGCAGCGACGATCGCAACGAGCTGATGCCGAAGCCCAACGGTTCGACGTATCCCTGTACGCCATAGCGCGCAAACAGCGGTGCCAGCAGCCGCAACGCGGCGAGGGTGTCGTCGCGTTTTTGCTGCTCGCTGCGCGTGTCGTCGGCGCTGCAGTGCGGGCACAGCACCAGCGCCCGGCTGTGGATGGCCTGCGCCTGCGCCAGCAACGCTTCGGCGCGCTGCTGCAGCGCCGCCGGGTCATCCATCAGATTGAACATGCCGAGGGCGTTGATCGTGACGATTTCAATGCCGTATTGCGCGGCGAGCGCGTTGAGCTGCGCGTCGCTCAGATCGTCGGTCACCTTGCCGCTGGGCATGTCGTTGCGCAGCTCAACTTTGCTGAGCCCGCAGCGTTTCACCAGGCGGAAAAAATGGTCCAGATTGAGATTCGGCGCGATCTTGCGGTTAATGCAGAAGCGGTCCAGCGCAATGTTCATGGGCATGACTCCAGCGGTCAGGGTTGAGAGATCAGGATTTGCCGTTTTCCAGCGGCAGCGGCTTGCCGTCGGACAGGGATTGGCGGTGGCGTTTGGCCATCACCACCTGCTCCATTTTTTCCAGTGAGACGCCTTTGGTTTCCGGAATATAGCGGCCGATAAACCAGTAGCTGAACAGACAGCAGGCGGCGAAGATCCACATCGGGAAGGCGCCGTGGAAATGCGAGAACAGGTAAGGGTGGTCGTTGATCATCGGGAACGATTGCGACACCGCGAAGTTGGCGACCCACATGCAGCCGACGGCGATGCTCATCCCCTGCGCGCGCATGCGGTTCGGGAAGATTTCCGACACCAGCACCCAGGCGCCGACGCCCCAGGACAGCGCATAGAACACCATGAAGAACAGCATGCCGAACAGCGCGAAATAGCCGGTGGCCTGCGTGTAGAGCGCGTACGAGGTGAGCAGCAGGCCGGCGATGGCGCCCAGCGTGCCGTAACGCATCAGCGGAATGCGGCCCATGCGATCCATCAGCATGGCGCCGATGACCGAACCGACCAGCTGCAGCACGCCGATCCAGATGGTCTGGAACAGCGCTTCCTGCGCGTTTTCGGTGACGGTTTTCAGCACCACCGGCGCGTAGTACATCATCACGTTGACGCCGGTGACCTGCTGTAACATGGCGATCATGCAGCCGACGAACAGGATAAACCGCACCCGCACATCGCCGTAGTTCAGCTTCCGGTGCTGCTGCTGTTGATCCTGCTGCAGCGAGTCTTTGATTTCTTTCAGCAGATTCTGCGCGTGGGCGGCGTTGGAGACCTTGGTCAACATCGCCAGCGCCTGATCGTCGCGGCCCATCATCACGTTCCAGCGCGGCGATTCAGGAATGACGAACACCAGGATGCAGAACAGAATGCAGGGGATCACGCCCGAGGCGAACATCCAGCGCCAGCCCATTTCCACCAGCCAGGCTTCGCTGGCGATGCTGGCGATTTTGAAGTTGACGTAGAAAATCACGATCTGGCCAAAGACGATGGCGAATTGCTGCATGCTGAGCGCCCGCCCGCGCATGTCTTTCGGCGACACCTCCGACATGTACATCGGCGACACGGTGGCGGCAATGCCGACCGCCAGCCCGCCGATGATGCGGTAGATGACGAACCAGGTGAAGGTCGGGGCCAATGCGGCGCCGACGGCGGACACGGTGAACAGCAGCGCCGCCAGCATCAGCGCCTTTTTGCGGCCCCAGCGCGCCGCCAGCGGCCCGGCGGCGAAGGCGCCGACCACGCAGCCGATCACCACGTTGGAGACGGCCCAACCGGTTTCGGCCGGGCTGAGATCGAAATAGGTTTTCAACGCTTCGATCGCGCCGGAGATCACGGCGGTATCGTAGCCGAACAGAATGCCGCCCAGGGCGGCGATGCCGCAAATTCGCAATATGTAGCCGGTATTGTGCTTACGCTGATATGACATGTGTTGCTCCGATTTTTATCCTGGCTTCCGTCCGCACGGTCGGGGTGTCGGGAAGAGGGCGAGCGGAAGGGTGTGAACCGTGCCTGTCATCAAGGCGATGTCGTCGATAAATGCTGGAACAAACAAGAACATTTATTTCATAATTAGTGAATAATGGAATATTGATTTTTAGATCCAGTTCAAAAAAAACCGTCACCTCTGCGCCAGGCGTCTTGGGCGTTCGGGGGCGGACGGTAACGACGGCAGAGCAGGCTCAGTGCGGGTTTTCTGTAGCAAAGTCAGTGTGTATTAGCTCTGTTTTCTCCGCCACTGTTGTGCTTTCCCTGGCACGGCAATGAAAGCACCAATCCGATCGACACTGCAAAATTGCGACCTCACGCACTAAAAACAAATTTTTCAAAACAATTTATTTGAAACTTTTTTTTCAATGAAATAGAGTTTGCTGCATCCGGTCAGGATTTAGCCGGCTTGCCGACGGAGTTTGGCGAGCGGGACGATTAACGCCGCGCCGCCTGTGAGTGGCCTGGCGACAGCGGACTTGAAAAGAGGGCGTGACATGAAAACCGTGGGTAATTTTATTGACGGGCAGGTGTGCCTGAGCAGCAGCAATCAAACCATCGACGTGCACAACCCAGCCAGCGGGCAGGTTGAGCGGCGCGTCACGCAGAGCACCGCCGCCGAAGTCAAACAGGCCATCGACGTGGCGCATCGGGCGTTCGCCGACTGGTCGCGCACCACGCCGCTGCGCCGTGCGCGCATCATGTTCAATTTCAAGGCGCTGTTGGAACAACACCGCGACGAGCTGGCCGAGCTTATCGTCAGCGAGCACGGCAAAGTGTATTCGGATGCGCTGGGCGAACTGACGCGCGGCATGGAAGTGGTCGAATTCGCCTGCGGTATCCCGCATCTGATCAAGGGAGAGTATTCGCCGGACGTCGGCAGCGGCGTCGACAGCTTCTCGCTGATGCAGCCGCTGGGTGTGGTGGCGGGCATTACCCCGTTCAACTTCCCGGCGATGGTGCCGATGTGGATGTTCCCCATCGCACTGGCCTGCGGCAACACCTTTATCCTCAAGCCGCCGGCGCTGGTGCCTTCGGCCTCGGTGCGCCTGGCGGAGCTGCTGAAAGAAGCCGGCCTGCCGGACGGCGTGTTCAACGTGGTGCACTGCGCCAATGAAGATGCGGCGCAGCTGTGCACCGATCCGCGCATTCAGGCGGTGAGCTTCGTCGGCTCCTCCACCGTGGCGGAACATATCTATACCACTGCCAGCGCGCACGGCAAGCGGGTACAGGCCTTCGGCGCGGCGAAAAACCAGGCGATCGTCATGCCGGACGCCGATCTGGACGCCACGGTCAACGCGTTGATGGGCGGTGCGTTCGGCTCCGCCGGCGAGCGTTGCATGGCGCTGCCGATCGCCGTGGTGGTCGGTGACGATACCGCCGACAAACTGATCGCCAAACTGAAGCCGCTGATCGCGCAGCTGCGCGTCGGGCCGGGCTTGCAGCAGGGTGGCGAAGAGAATGAAATGGGGCCGCTGGTGTCGTCTGCCCACCAGAAAAAGGTGCTGGGCTACATCGATCTGGGCGTGGAAGAAGGCGCAACCCTGGTGGCCGACGGCCGCAATTATCAGGTGCCGGGCTACCCTGAAGGCTACTACGTCGGCGGCACGCTGTTCGACCATGTGAAGCCGAATATGCGCATCTACCGCGAAGAGATCTTCGGGCCAGTGCTGGGCATCGTGCGGGTGCCGGACTATCGCACCGCCATCGACACGGTCAACGGCCATGAGTTTGGCAACGGCAGCGCCATCTTTACCGGCAGCGGCCACTACGCGCGTCAGTTCGTGCAGGAAGTGCAGGCCGGGATGGTCGGCGTCAACGTGCCGGTGCCGGTGCCGATGGCGTTCCACAGCTTCGGCGGCTGGAAGCGCTCGGTGTTCGGCGCGTTGAACGTGCACGGCACCGACGGCGTGCGCTTCTACACGCGCATGAAGACCGCCACCGCACGCTGGCCGGCCGGGCAGCAGACGGTGTCCGAATTCAGCATGCCGACGCTGGGTTAAGCGCTGTCATATTCAGGCCAGGCCGTTGCTCCTTCGGGGCAGCGGCCTTTGCACGGGTCATTAACAGGAGAATCGAGATGTCTTCACTGCTTGCCAAATGTCAGACGCCGAATGCCGAGGGGCGTATTCAGCACGTGACGCCGGAAAATGCCGGTTGGCGCTATGTCGGCTTTGACGTTTACCGCCTGGCCGCCGGGCAGTCGCTGCAGCTGGAATGCGGCGACCAGGAACTGTGCCTGGTGCTGGTTGCCGGTATCGCCTCCGTCGCCACGCTGCGCGCCGAATACCCGCATATCGGTAAACGCATGAGCCCGTTCGAACGTACGCCGCCTTACGCAGTGTATGTGCCGCACCACGATCGCATCGACGTGCGGGCAGAAACCGATCTGGAGCTGGCGGTGTGCAGCGCGCCCGGCAGCGGCCACCTGCCTTCACGGCTGATTACGCCGGCGGATATCGGCGTGGAGCGGCGCGGCAAGGGGCGTAACCAGCGGTTGGTGCATAACATTCTGCCGGACAGTGAGCCGGCCGACAGTCTACTGGTGGTGGAGGTTTACACCGACGAGGGCAATACCAGCTCCTACCCGAGCCACAAGCACGATCAAGAAGACTCACCGCACGAAACCTATCTTGAAGAGACGTACTATCACCGCATACAGCCGGAGCAGGGGTTCTGCATGCAGCGCGTCTATACCGACGATCGCACGCTCGATGAGTGCATGCCGGTCTACAATCGTGACGTGGTGAAAGTGCCGCGCGGTTATCACCCGGTGGCGACCCTGGCGGGTTACGACAACTATTACCTCAACGTGATGGCCGGGCCGGTGCGGCAGTGGAAATTCACCTGGGAAAAAGACCACGCCTGGATTAACGGCGACGGCTATCCCGCCGCGCAATAAGCGCCTGAGGCCCGGCTTGCCGGGCTTTTTTGTCAGCCTTACTCGTCCCGGGCGTTATTCAGCGCCAGCGAGACCGCCAGCGTCTGCGCCAGGCACATCGAAGCCACCTGCGAGCGGAACCCGTCCACCTGCGCTTCGCGCACCACGAAACAGACGTCGCTGAAGGCGGCCAGCGGGCTGACCTGGCTGTCGGTGATGGCGATCTGCTGCGCGCCGCGCTTGGCGCCCAATTCCACCAGTTCCACCGCCTCGCGGGCGTATGGCGAATAGCTGATGGCGATCACCACGTCCTTCGGTTTCACCATGCTCAGCTGTTCGGTGAACATCCCGCCCAGGCCGTCGATCAGAAACGCGCGGCGCTCCAGATGGCGCAGCGCATAGGTGAGGTAGGAAGCGACGCTGAACGAGCGGCGCAGGCCGATCACGTAGATGTTTTCAGCGTTGTTGAGCAGCTCGACGGCGCGATCCAGCTGCTCGGGAGCGATCTGCATCGCCAGCTGCTGCAGCGCCTGCGCGTTGACCATGGTGAATACGTTGAGAATCTCCGCCGGCTTCTCCGGAGCGACGTTGTCGTCGGTGGAGGTTTGGCGGAACAGGCGCGCGCGCTCGGTATAGTTCACCGTCTCTTCCATCAGATGCTGACGGAACACCTGCTTCATTTCGTTGAAGCCGCTGAAACCGAAGGCGTTGGCGAAACGGATCAGGGTGGAAGGCGGCACGCTGGCCTGTGCGGCGATGGAGGCAACGGTATCGAAAGCGATGCTGTTACTGTTATCCAAAATATAGCGCGCCACCTGCTTCAAACGCTTGCTCAGCGTTTCATAACGGTGGCGGATCTCGTCCTGTAACAGCGAAAGTTGAGTTGGGTTGTTCATCCATTCGGCTCGCAGTGGGGTGAAGGCGCATTGGCCTGACGCCTGAAATATTGACAGGGTATTTTAACAGACGGAGCGGAAATTTCATTTCCTCAAAAAGCGATTTATTCGATCGCACATTGCGCGACTTCACAGAAAATGGGCAAAAAAATCCCCTTAAAGCGGCGAAATGGCCTTAAGGGGACGTGAACCTGCTCTCGCTGTCAGTGCGTGCCGCCCGCCTGTGGACGGTACTGGCGCCAGAAACCGATCAGCGTCAGGTATTTTTGTTTCACCTGCTCGATCAGGGCCGCGTCGTCGATTTCCCCCTGCAGCCAGCGGCGCGAAGGTTGGCCGAAAATAGTGCGGCCGACGGCGAAACCTTTCACCCAGCGCGCATCTGCGGCGGCGGCAAAGCCCGCCTTCAGCACCGCCTCTGGGGAGTCGAGCCCCAGGATCAGCACGCCGCGGCAGTCGGGATCGTAGGCGTCGATCAGCGCGCCGACCTGCTGCCAGTTTTCCGCGCTCAGCGGCGGCAGTTTCCACCAGTCCGGCTGAATGCCCAACCGGTAGAAGTGTTCAATCATCTCCAGGTAATAGCGCTCGTCCTTGTCGGCGTTGCCGTCCGGCAGGATCACTTCCAGCAGCAGCTCATGGCCGGATTTGCAGCAGCCGCGGTAGACGTCGGCGATCAGCTCATCCTGTTCGCGGCGCAGTTCTGCCGCGTCGTGCGGATGATAAAACACCAGGCACTTCACCACGTGCTCCTGCGGCCAGTCGATCAATTGCGAACCGATGTTGCCGTGCTCCAGGCGCAGCGGGCGCGAGCTGGGCAGCTCCACCGGCCGGCCAATCCACCATCCCTGACCGGTGATTTCGTTCAGCGCCGCCTGCCCGTAGGTGGTGTCGGCCAGAATGCCGCTGTTGCCGTTGAGGCCGGCCTGCGCGGCAGCCTGTTGCGCCGCCGTTAACAGCAGGGTTTTCAGGCGCGGAATGCGTTCCTCGCTGACGCCGGCTTCGCGCGCCATGTCCGCCAGCTGCTTGCGGTGATCGAAGGCGAATACGCACAATTCCGGCCACTGTTGCTTGCGGGTGGTGACCCGGTGCAGGTGATTCAGGCGTGCGTCGCGGTCCGGGCGCGTGACCTGTTGTTCACGCTGCAGATAGTCATCCAGCTCCCGTTTGGTCGGCATGGCCGGGGCGCAGCCGTGACGCGAGACCACCAATGCGCCGCAGGCGTTGGCGTAGCGGCAGGCCTGATCCCAGCCCTCATCGTTCAGGTAGCCGCGCAGCAGGCCGGACATAAAGGCGTCGCCGGCTCCCAGCACGTTCAGCACCTCCACTCGCACACCAGCGTGCAGCTTCACCTGTTCCCAGTCGTCGGCGATGTCATCTTCGAACACCGAACAGCCCTGCGCGCCGCGCTTGCACACCAGCGTGGCCGCCGTGGCCCGGCGCACGTTTTTCAGCGCCGTCAGCGTGTCGGTGCTGCCGCCGGCGATATGAAATTCCTCTTCGGTGCCGACGATCAGATCGAAATGGTGCAGCACCTCTTGTAGCTCGCGCGTTACCTGATCCGATTCCACAAAGCGGGTTTCGCCGTCGCCCAGCGACGTCAACCCCCACAGCACCGGGCGGTAATCGATGTCCAGCGCGGTGCGCAGGCCGTGGCGGCGCGCGTATTCCAGCGCCTTCAGCACCGCGGCGCGGGTGTTCGGGTGCGACAGGTGCGTGCCGGTGATGGCCAGCGCGCGCGCGGAAGCAATGTAGGCCTCGTCGATGTCGTCGGGCGTCAGCGCCATGTCCGCGCAGTTTTCGCGGTAGAAGATCAGCGGGAAGGTTTCCTGATCCTTGATGCCGAGGATCACCAGGCCGGTTAACCGACGTTTGTCGGTGATCAGGCAGCGAGTATCGGCCCCGACGCGCTGCAGCTCTTCGCGCAGAAAGCGGCCCATGTGTTCATCGCCGACGCGCGCCAGCATGCCGGATTTCAACCCCTGAATGGCGGTGCCGTAGGCCACGTTGCCGGAAGATCCGCCGAGGTACTTGGCGAATGTGCCGGCGTCTTCCAGCCGCGCGCCGATCTGCTGAGCATAGAAATCGACGGCGATGCGCCCGAGACAAATGACATCAAGCTGTTTTTCTTGTGTAGCCATACCCGTTTCCTTCTGTTTAAGCAAAACTCCGGCGGCGGCCCGAGCGTGGCGCCCTGCAGGAAGCATGGGGATAGTATGGGGAATGAAAATTTCAATTTCAATATAGAATGAAATTTACACCCCGAAAATGTGATGCGTTTAAAACATCGACAGGAGAACGGGAAAAGCCGATGAAGCGGCCATAAGACGGCGACCGGGCGCGCGCAGAAAAGGGGATTAGATCAGGATAAAAGGCTGTCAGCCCGTGTGGTAACGGTTGTTATCGGCCGGTGCGCGGCGCGAAGCCAGTAAAGGCTGAATCACGAGATGAAACGGGCTTTTCATGTAATATGCGATCTTTATCGCAAAATGAAATGTTTCTTCTGTAATGTGATTTTATGAAAAATATATTTGTTTATAATCGCTTCACGTTTCAGGTTGTCGACTTCGTGAGCAGCGGGCATCGCCTGCTCAAGATAATAGCTGCCGCCGCGTAATACAAACACGGGATTGTCGGCTCGGCGCGAGCCCTTTCCGGGGCGGCCCTCAATCTAAAGGGTGAGTAAATGGGCAAGATCAGGCTAACCATGGCGCAGGCGCTCGTCAGATTTCTCGATAACCAGTATCTGCTGGCCGACGGGGTGGAAACCAAATTCGTCGCGGGTATTTTCGCGATTTTCGGCCACGGCAACGTGCTGGGGCTGGGGCAAGCGCTGGAACAGGATAGCGGCGATCTGCGGGTGCATCAGGGCCGCAACGAGCAGGGGATGGCCCATGCGGCGATCGGCTTCGCCAAACAAAAACTGCGCCGGCAGATCTACGCCTGCACTTCATCGGTCGGCCCCGGCGCCGCCAATATGATCACCGCCGCGGCCACCGCCACCGCCAACCGCATTCCTTTATTGCTGCTGCCGGGCGACGTTTACGCTTCCCGCCAGCCCGACCCGGTGCTGCAGCAAATCGAACAGTCTTACGATCTCAGCATCAGCACCAACGACGCGTTCCGCGCGGTGAGCAAATACTGGGACCGCATCGTGCGACCGGAACAGCTGATGAGCGCCTGCATCAATGCGATGCGCGTGTTGACCGATCCGGCGGAAACCGGCGCGGTGACGCTGTGTCTGCCGCAGGACGTGCAGGGGGAAGCCTACGACTACCCCGACTATTTCTTCCAAAAACGCGTGCACCGGCTCGATCGCCGTCCGGCGACCGACGGCATGTTGGCGGACGCGTTGGCGCTGCTGACGGCCAAACGCAAACCGCTGCTGGTGTGCGGCGGCGGCGTGAAATACTCGCAGGCCGGGCGGGCGCTGCGCGAATTCGCCGAGCGCTTCGGCATTCCGTTCGCCGAGACCCAGGCCGGCAAAGGCGCGGTGCCGAGTGACCATGAGTTCAACCTCGGCGGCATCGGCGAAACCGGCTGCCTGGCGGCCAACACGCTGGCCCGTCAGGCCGATCTGGTGATTGGCGTCGGCACCCGTTACACCGATTTCACCACCTCGTCTAAATGGCTGTTTCAACACCCGGACGTCAGCTTCCTCAATATCAACGTCAGCGCCTTCGACGCCGGCAAGCTCGACGGCGTGCAGGTGCTGGCGGACGCCCGCGAGGCCCTGAGCGAACTGGGCGCGCTGCTGACGCAAACCGAGTACCGCGCCGGCTGGGGCGACGCCATCGCCGCGGCGCGCGCTGCCCAGCATGAAGAGACCGAGCGGGTTTACGCGGTGGAATACAGCGGCGCAGGCTTTGTGCCAGAGATCGACGATCACCTCGATCGCGAGCGGGTGTTCGCCGAATTTATCGCTCAGACCGACTCGGCGATGACGCAAAGCCGGGTGCTGGGGGTACTGAACCGCGAGCTCCCGCCGGACAGCGTGATCGTGGCCGCCGCCGGCAGCCTGCCGGGCGATCTGCAGCGGGTGTGGCATAACCGCGGCGAGCACGGTTATCACGTGGAATACGGCTACTCCTGCATGGGGTACGAGGTGAACGCCGCATTGGGGGTCAAGCTGGCCGAGCCGCAGCGTGAGGTGTACGCGATGGTGGGCGATGGCGCCTTCATGATGCTGCATTCCGAACTGGTCACCTCGATTCAGGAAGGTTGCAAGATCAACGTGGTGCTGTTCGACAACATGACCAACGGCTGCATCAACAACCTGCAGATGGAACACGGCATGGACAGCTACACCACCGAATTCCGCTTCCGCAATCCAGAGGGCGGCAAGCTCGACGGCAAACTGGTGCCGGTCGATTTCGCCATGCTGGCGGCGGCTTACGGCTGTAAAACCTATCGCGTCACCACCGAGCAGCAGCTGCTCGATGCGCTGGCCGACGCCCGCAGGCAGACCGTGTCCACGCTGCTGGACATCAAGGTGCTGCCGAAGACCATGGTGCACAAGTATCTCAGCTGGTGGCGCGTGGGCGGCGCTCAGGTGGCCGACAGCGAGAAAATCGTCGCAGTGGCGCGCAAGCTGCAGGAAAACATCGATAAGGCGCGCGATTACTGATTCGTTTTCGAACACAACACACTTTCCAGAGGGTAGCGAAAATGACATTGAACATTGGGGTTATCGGCACCGGCGCCATCGGCCGCGATCATATCCGTCGCTGCAGCAAAGTTTTGCAGGGCGCCCGCGTCGTGGCGGTGAACGACATCAATCGCGACAACGCCGCCAAGGTGGTGAGCGATCTGCAGCTGGATGCGCGGGTGTATGACAACGGCCACGATCTGATCAAGGCCGCCGACGTGCAGGCGGTGCTGGTCACCTCCTGGGGGCCAAGCCACGAAGAATTCGTGCTGGCGGCCATCGCCGCCGGCAAACCGGTGTTCTGCGAGAAGCCGCTGGCGGTGACCGCGCAGGGCTGCAAGAACATCGTCGATGCCGAAGCGAAGCACGGCAAGCGGCTGGTGCAGGTCGGCTTTATGCGCCCCTATGACCAGGGCTATCGCGCGCTGAAACAGGTGCTGACCAGCGGCCAGATCGGCGAACCGCTGATGTTGCACTGCGCGCACCGCAACCCGACGGTCGGCGAGGCCTACACCACCGATATGGCGATCACCGATACCCTGATCCACGAAATCGACGTGCTGCGCTGGCTGCTCGACGACGACTATGTGTCGGTGCAGGTGGTGTTCCCACGCAAGAGCCCGAAGGCGTTCCCGCATCTGAAAGATCCGCAGATTGTGTTGTTCGAAACCGCCAAAGGCACGCGCATCGACGTCGAAATTTTCGTCAACTGCCAGTACGGCTACGACATTCAGTGTGAAGTGGTGGGGGAAACCGGCATTGCCAAACTGCCGGAGCCGTCCTCGGTGCAGATGCGCAGCGGCGCCCGCCTGTCGACCGAAATCCTGACCGACTGGAAGGATCGCTTTATCGACGCCTATGACGTCGAGCTGCAGGGGTTCATCAACGACGTGGCCGCGGGCCAGTTGACCGGGCCTTCCGCCTGGGACGGCTACGCCGCCGCGGTGACCGCCGACGCCTGTGTGGCGGCCCAGCTCAGCGGTGAGATCGTACCGGTGACCCTGCCGGCGCGCCCGGCGTTTTACAACAAGCCATCGGCTTGAACCCCGTACCCACGATTGCAGAGGAGTGACCATGAAGATCGCTTTTGATGTCGACGTTATCCGGGATTTGGGCGTGACCAAAATGGTTCAGCAGGTGGCGGACTGGGGCTATAAATACATCGAGCAGTCGCCGCACCCGCAGATCAACCCGTTTTACAAGCATCCGAAGGCCAGCCGCGAAATCATGGCGGAGTATAAAAACGCCCTGAAAGCGACCGGCGTGGAGATCTCCTCATTTATCGTGGTGTATCGCTGGTCCGGGCCGGGCGAAGATCGCCGCCAGGCGGCAGTCAAAAACTGGCGACGGATGATCGAGATCGCGGTGGAAATGGGCGTGCAGGTGATCAACACCGAACTGGCCGGCAACCCCAACGAGCCGGAGATCTGCGAGGAGCTGTGGTATCGCTCGATGGAGGAGCTGCTGCCGATCATCGAGCGTGAAGGTATCCGTATGGAGATCCAGTCGCACCCGTGGGACTTCTGCGAGCTGAGTAACGAAACCGCCGATCTGGTGAAATCGCTGCGCAGCGACCACGTCAAATACCTCTACAGCGTGCCGCACACCTTCTACTACGACAAGGGGCAGGGCGATGTGGCCGGCATGTTGCAGTACGCCGGGGACGATCTTTCCCACGTGCTGATTGCCGACACCATGAATCACACCAAGCATTGCCGTTATATCGTCAATCCGCCGGGCGTTGACGCCGCGGTGCATCAGCACGTCGGCATCGGCGAAGGTGAGGTGAATTTCGACGCCCTGTTCCAGACGCTGCGCGACATGGAATTTGCCAACCGCAGCTTCAAGGCCGGCGGCGAATCGATCATCTGCACCTCGCTGTTCGGCTATCCGGAAAAGATGCCGAGCCAGGCGGTGGCGACCAGAGAGCGCATCGAAAGAGAGCTGTTGGGCAAATAATCTTATTTGGCTCGCCGGCGTCATTTGCACCGGCGGCCCTCCAAGGACCGAGGCAGACCATGAATAAAGACAACGTGAAATTGGCCATCGCGCCAATCGGCTGGACCAACGACGACATGCCCGATCTGGGCAAGGAAAACACCTTCCAGCAGTGCGTCAGCGAAATGGCGCTGGCCGGTTTCACCGGCAGCGAAGTGGGCAGCAAATACCCGCGCGATCCGGCGGTGCTGAAACCGATGCTGGATATTCGCGGCATTCAGATCTGCAACGCCTGGTTCAGCACCTTTTTCGCCGACGGCCAAAAAGACAAAACCATCGATGAATTTATCAACCACATGAATTTCCTGCATGCCATGGGCGCCAGGGTGATTGGCTGCTCCGAGCAGAGCAAGAGCATTCAGGGCACCACCAAAGGCGTGTTCGAAGAGAAGCCGTATTTCAGCGATGAAGAGTGGCAGCGCGTGGCCGACGGTTACAACGAGCTGGCTAAGATCGCCGCCGGCAAAGGCATGCAGGTGTGTCTGCACCACCACATGGGCACCGGCATTCAGACTACCGCCGAAATCGATCGCTACATGAGCATGGTCAACGACGACGTTTACCTGTTGTTCGATACCGGGCACGCCTACTATTCGGAAGGCAGCCAGCAGGCGATGATGGCGATCCTGGAGAAGTATCTGCCGCGCATCAACCACGTCCATCTGAAGGACGTGCGCGATGAGGTGGTGGCGGAAGTGAAGGCCAACAAGCTGAGCTTCCTCGATGGCGTGAAGAAGGGCACCTTCACCGTGCCGGGTGATGGCGTGATCGACTTCAGGCCGGTGTTCAAGCTGCTGGACGAGCGTGGTTACAAGGGATGGATGGTGGTGGAGGCCGAGCAGGATCCGGCGCTGGCCAACCCGTTCGAGTATGCGGTGAAAGCGCGCCGCTATATTCGGGAAACCGCCGGTATTTAAGCGGTAAGGGTGAATAAAGATCGAGGGGCGCTGCCAGCGCCCCTTTTTTGATGGCGGCGCGTTAGCCGCCGAGCGTTTGCCAGGTTGCGACCTGGCTGCCTGGCCATGGTGTGGCGGCATGCACGCCACGGGCGATCGCCCGAGCGAGGGTATCCGCCGCCAGCGCGCCGATTTGCAGCACCGCCAGTTCGCGGCTGCCCTGTACCTCGCGCTGCCCGGTGGACAGGGCGAACACCACGTCGCCGTCAAACGGGCTGTGCAGCGGGCGAATAGCGCGCGCCATACCGTCTTGCGCCATGATGGCCACCCGTTTCAACTCCACTCGCGTCAGCGCCAGGTCGGTGGCGATGCAGGCCAGGGTGGTGTTCTTTCTGCCGCCCTGCGGCTCTTGCACCATCCCGTCTTCACCCTGCGCATGCAGTTGCGCCAGCGCCGCCGCGCCGCCGTTGCCAAATTCACCGTTAATTTCATAAGGCGTCGCCCAGAAGGCGCGGGTGCCGGGTGCGACCACCGCACCCAAACTGTTGACCGCCACCAGCGCGCCGACGGTAGCGCCGTTGGTGGCCACGATCGACGCCGAACCGAGGCCGCCTTTCAGCTTGCCCATGCCGGTCATGGCGCCGTAGCCGGCCCCGACGGTGCCCAGCGGAAAGTCCAGGCCGGCCTTGCCGACCGCCTCGATGCCCAACTGGCGATACGGCGGCGTGAGCTGCCAGTTTTTGTCGCCGCCGTTGGCCAGATCGTACAGGCAGGCGGTGGGCACGATAGGGGAGACCGGCACGCCGGGTGCTGGGCGCAGTGCGTAGCCTTTACCCTGTTGCCCCAGCCAGGCTGCGACGCCATCCGCCGCCGCCAGACCGTAAACCGAACCGCCGCTGAACGTCAGCGCATCGATGGTCTGTACCAAATTGTCCTCACCGAGCGCGTCGGTTTCCCGGGTGGCGGGGCCGCCGCCGCGCACGTCCACGGCGGCAATCGCCGGGCTGTCCGGCAGGATCACCGTCGCGCCGGTGCGCACTCGGCTGTCCTGCGCCACGCCGACCTTCAGGCCGGGCACATCGGTAATCAGGTTGCGGGAGCCTGGACGCCCGGCGGCGGAAGTTGGCATAGCGGCACCTAATGGGGTGAGAGGAGAGAATATGCCGACGGCGGCGGTCAGGCCGGCCAGCGCGTGTAAAAAGGTTCGGCGGTTGATATGCAGGGGCCGGCACAGCGGCCCCTGCGGGTGGGGAATATTACGCATCGCCGTGCGGCTGCCCGGAACGCAAACGCGCCATATGGTAGGCGTCGACCAGCACGCCATCGCGCATGGCATAGCCGCGGCTGGTGCCCTCTATCTCGAAGCCGAACTTGCGGTATAGCGCGATGGCGGCCGGGTTGTCGGTGAACACCGTCAGTTCGATGCGCTCGATGGCGGCCCAGTTGTCGCACAGGTCGATCATCGCCCGCATCAGGCGGCTGCCGACGCCTTTGCCGTGGTAGCGCGGATCGACGCCGATGCCGAAGGTGGCGACGTGGCGGCGGCGAACGCGCTGATTCAGCATCACAACCAACTGGCCGGCAAGCTGCCCGTCGATGATGGCCGCCAGGTTATGCGTGCCCGGTTCGGGATTGGCGAGTCGCTTCTGCCAGGACTCGACGGACGGTAGCGGGAGCTGCAGCGTATCGCGGTAGACGGGCGTCTGCGAATAAAGATGATGCAGGGCTTGCGCATCCGTTGTTTCCACGTGGCGTATCACGATCTCGCTCATGTCGCTGCTCCTTTTGCTTACCGGTTGAATAACCTCTGAATTTATCCGTTTACTGCCTTGAGTCAATATTATTTCAACGGGTCAAAAAAAACGCTTTACAGGTGCGAATGATAATGATTATTATTGCGATGCGTTCCGGGGAGGGCATCAACCCTTGATACTCTCGCTGCGAAGGCACGACATTGCTCACATTGCTTCCAGTGTTTACTTAGCCAGCTCGGGTGCTGGCTTTTTTTTTGCCCTTTTTTCAGCCGTTTCCGCCTTCAACAAATCCGCTGCCCATCCGCTGTTTCATTCCATCGAAATTTTTGAACAGAGGCATGAGTTTTTTACGCTTTCTTATTCTGCTGGCAGGACTAGACTGTAAAAAAACATTGAGGAGAGTTGAATATGATTTATGTACGTAAAGCGGAAGACCGCGGCCACGCCAATCATGGCTGGCTGGATAGCTGGCACACCTTCTCATTTGCCGATTACTACGATCCGAACTTTATGGGATTCTCGGCGCTGCGGGTGATCAACGAAGATATGATCGATGCAGGGCAGGGTTTCGGTACTCACCCGCATAAAGACATGGAAATCCTGACCTACGTGCTGAGCGGCACGGTGGAACATCAGGACAGCATGGGCAACAAGGAGCAGATCCAGGCCGGTGAATTCCAGATCATGAGTGCGGGCACCGGGGTGCGTCACTCCGAGTACAACGCCAATCAGGATCGTCCGTTGCACCTGTACCAGATTTGGATCATCCCGGATCAGGTCGGGCTTGAGCCACGCTATGAGCAGCGCATGTTCGACGCGCCGCAGGGCCGTCAGCTGGTGCTGTCGCCGGATGCGCGTGACGGCTCGCTGAAGGTGTTCCAGGATATGACGCTGTCGCGTTGGGCGCTGAATAAAGGCGAGCAGGGGGAATGCCCGATCGCCGCCGGCCGTCGCGTTTGGATCCAGGTGGTGCGCGGCAAGGTCTCGGTCAACGGCCAGACCGCCGGCATCAGCGACGCGTTCGCGGTGTGGGATGAATCGGCACTGACGATCCAGGCCGACGAAGAGAGCGAAATCCTGCTGTTCGATCTGCCGCCGGTGTGATTAAGCGGTAAATATCAAGGGCTCACGGTGTGAGCCCTTGAGGTGAGTGACTAGCCTGCCGACGTTGCCTGACTTAACGCCGGCAAAACATATAAAAACAAGGAAAATCAATTTATTGATTTTCGGTTGATCGTCACAAAGGGGGAGAAACCACGCTTTTTCCCCTTTGTCTGCGTATGAAGGGCTCACGATGTGAGCCCTTTTTGCGTTGGCCGTCGCATAACCGACAATATCGGCCCGCCGTTTTTTTTGCTAAAATGACTGCCCATTCATGGTTAGTCAGTTCATTGATAATGAAGAAAAAACGGCCGGTACTCCAGGATGTGGCGGACAAGGTGGGCGTGACCAAGATGACGGTGAGCCGTTATCTGCGCAATCCCGACCAGGTTTCCGTCGCCCTGCAGCAAAAAATCGCCGTCGCGCTGGATGAGCTGGGCTACATCCCCAACCGCGCGCCGGACATCCTCTCCAACGCCACCAGCCGGGCGATTGGCGTGCTGTTGCCGTCGTTGACCAACCAGGTGTTCGCCGAAGTGCTGCGCGGCATCGAAAGCGTGACCGACGCGCACAACTACCAGACCATGCTGGCGCACTATGGCTACCTGCCGGAGCGTGAAGAAGAACGTCTGACCTCGCTGCTGTCTTACAATATCGACGGCCTGATCCTGTCTGAGCGCCATCACACGCCGCGCACCCTGAAAATGATCGAGGTGGCGGGCATTCCGGTGGTGGAGCTGATGGACTGCGTCTCGCCGTGCATCGATCTGGCGGTGGGCTTCAACAACTTCGAGGCGGCGCGCCAGATGACCCAGCAGATCATCGCGCACGGCCACCGTCACGTGGTCTATTTCGGCGCCCGTCAGGATGAACGTACCATCATCAAGCAGCAGGGGTATGAGCAGGCGATGCGTGAATCCGGCCTGGAGCCGTACAGCATCATGACCGCGCGATCTTCCTCCTATTCCGCCGGCGGTGAACTGCTGCGCGTGGCGCAGCGCGACTATCCGCAGATCGACAGTATCTTCTGCACCAACGATGACCTGGCGATCGGCGCGGCCTTCGAGTGCCAGCGGCAGGGGCTGTCGATCCCGCAGGACATGGCGATCGCCGGCTTCCACGGCCATGACATCGGCCAGGTGATGGTGCCGAAGCTGGCCAGCGTGCTGACGCCGCGTGAACGCATGGGGCAGATCGGCGCCGAGCGCTTGCTGGCCCGACTGCGCGGTGAAACGGTATGCCCACGCATGGTGGACGTCGGTTTCACCGTGATCCCCGGTGGCAGTATCTGAGCCATTTTAACGTTCTGTTTTAACACCCTTTCTTTTTGCAGCGCGCCCTGAGGCGCGCTGGTTATCCCGCCTGTAAGCCCGCCGCTCGTTGCCGACATAAGTTTGATCTCTGTCCCAGAACGCGAATTTTAGCCGCTTACCCGGTTCCGGCGCTCATGTTGTTACCGGTATCATGATACCGGTAACAACGAGTGTGCGGTCATCTTGCTGCAAGACTGAACCTCTGACTCAACAACACCTACAGCTCTTCTTAAACACCGGGAAAGAGCCTAAAAATAAAACAACCGCACGCTTTACGCCTATCGTAAAGAGAGTCGCGATAAAAGGTTGGAGAAAAACTATGCCATTAGTGATTGTTGCAGGCGGCGTAGCGCTGCTGCTGCTGCTGATGATCCGCTTCAAGCTGAACGGCTTTATCTCTCTGGTTCTGGTTGCCCTGGCGGTCGGGATTGCACAGGGTATGCCGGTCGATAAGGTCATCGGCTCCATCAAGGCCGGCGTGGGCGGTACGCTAGGCAGCCTGGCGCTGATCATGGGCTTCGGCGCCATGCTCGGCAAGCTGCTGGCGGACTGCGGCGGCGCACAGCGCATCGCCACCACGCTGATCGACAAGTTCGGCAGAAAACACATTCAATGGGCGGTGGTGCTGACCGGTTTCACCGTCGGCTTCGCGCTGTTCTACGAAGTGGGCTTCGTGCTGTTGCTGCCGCTGGTGTTCACCATCGCCGCCTCCGCACGCATTCCGCTGCTGTACGTCGGCGTGCCGATGGCCGCCGCGCTGTCGGTGACTCACGGCTTCCTGCCACCGCATCCAGGCCCGACCGCCATCGCCACCATCTTCCATGCTGACATGGGTAAAACCCTGTTGTACGGCACGCTGCTGGCGATCCCGACGGTGATCCTGGCCGGCCCGGTCTATGCCCGCTTCCTGAAAGGCATCGACAAGCCGGTGCCGGAAGGCCTGTACAACCCGAAAACCTTTACCGACGCGGAGATGCCGAGCTTTGGCGTCAGCGTTGCCACGTCGCTGGTGCCGGTGATCCTGATGGCGCTGCGCGCGGTGGCTGAAATGGTGCTGCCGAAGGGCCACAGCCTGCTGCGCTTCGCCGAGTTCTTCGGCGACCCGGTGATGGCGACCCTGATCGCCGTGCTGATCGCCATCTTCACCTTCGGCCTGAACCGTGGCCGCACCATGGATGAAGTGATGGGCACCATCACCGACTCGATTAAAATCATCGCGATGATGCTGTTGATCATCGGCGGTGGCGGCGCCTTTAAACAGGTGCTGGTGGACAGCGGCGTCGAGCAGTACATCGCCGGCCTGATGGAAGGCAGCAACGTTTCGCCGATTCTGATGGCCTGGTCAATCGCCGCCGCGCTGCGTCTGGCGCTGGGTTCCGCCACCGTGGCGGCAATCACCGCCGGCGGCATCGTCGCGCCGCTGATCGCCACCACCGGCGTCAGCCCTGAGCTGATGGTGATTGCGGTCGGCTCCGGCAGCGTCATCTTCTCGCACGTCAACGATCCGGGCTTCTGGCTGTTCAAGGAGTATTTCAACCTGAGCATCATGGAAACCATCAAATCCTGGTCGGTGCTGGAAACCATCATCTCGGTGTGCGGCCTGGTGGGCTGTCTGCTGCTGGCGACGGTCGTATAATCTTTATCCGGCGCCCTGCGGGGCGTCGGCGTTCCAGAGTATCTTTATCAGTTGGGACGCATTTGGCGCGCTTGCGCCAGTTCCCATAGGGGCATGACACAATGAGCAATCCGCAGAATCACGTATTTATCCTGATGGGCGTATCCGGCAGCGGCAAATCCGCCGTAGCCAGCACTGTCGCCCACGAGGCCGAGGCCGCCATGCTGGACGGCGATTATCTGCATCCGCGCGCCAACATCAACAAAATGGCTGCCGGGCACGCGCTGGACGACAACGATCGCGCCCCGTGGCTGGCGGCCTTGAACGACGCCATCTTCGCCATGCAACGCACCAATCCCGTGTCGCTGCTGGTCTGCTCGGCGTTGAAAAAAAGCTATCGTGACCGCCTGCGCGAAGGGAATAGCAACCTGCATTTCCTCTACCTGAAAGGCGACAAGGCGGTGATCGAGGAGCGCCTGAAGCAGCGCAAAGGTCACTTCTTCAAACCGCAGATGCTGGTTTCGCAGTTCGCCACGTTGGAAGAGCCGGGTGAGCAGGAGCCGGATGTGCAAGCGATTGACATCAACCAGCCGCTGGACGGCGTGGTCGCCGATACGCTCGCCTATATTCGCCGCGTTACCGCCCGCTGAGCGCGGGCCGTTGTCGGCGCCGCCAGGCGCCTACAGCTTCATGTAAGCCCGCACGCCGTCCAGGAACATCTGGGTCGACAGCATCACCAGAATCAGCCCCATCAACCGCTCCAGCGCGCTGACGCCTTTGCTGCCCAGCAGGCGCAGGAACAGGTTCGACATCAGCAAAATGGCCGCAGAGAGACCCCAGGCGATCAACAGCGCTGCCACCAGATGGGGCAGCTGATGCGGATACTGGTGCGACAGCAGCATCAGCGCCGCCAGAATCGATGGCCCGGCCACCAGCGGGATCGCCAGCGGCACCAGGAACGGCTCCTCGCCGGCGGACAGCCCGGAGCTGTTCCCCTCCTGCGTGGGGAAAATCATCTTGATGGCGATCAGAAACAGGATGATGCCGCCGGAAATGGAGACGGTTTCGGTGCGCAGATTGAGGAACGCCAGAATTTTCTCGCCGGCGAACAGGAAGATCAGCATCAGCAGCAGGGCGATCAGCAGCTCGCGGATCAGCACCACCCGGCGGCGGCGCGGTTCCAGGTGCTTGAGCACCGACATGAAAATCGGCAGGTTGCCCAGCGGATCCATAATTAAAAACAGCAATACCGTAGCGGAAATCATCTCTGTCATGGTGACCTCGTGATCGGGAAAACGCCTCGGCCTTTTCGGCCGCGTCCTTGCCTATACCCTATGGATTTCAAATTGCAGCTAGGCGCCCAGCGATCGCATCCCCAGGAGCTTACTCAAGTAAGTGACTGGGGATGCGATCGTGCAGGTAACAACGCTGCAGTTTGAAAGACGACGGGTATATAAGAAGGATTGCTGAGAAATCCTCAGCCATCGAATAAATTCACTTTGCGCCCGCGCCGACATTTTGTAAGGTGAGGAGATATTGCACACAACTCGTTATCACCTACATAAGCCCTTATCCGGGCGGGATACAGATATTATGAAAAACGTTGGTTTCATCGGTTGGCGCGGAATGGTCGGCTCGGTTCTCATGCAACGCATGACGGAAGAGCGCGATTTCGACGCCATTCGCCCGGTCTTTTTCTCCACCTCGCAGCACGGTTCTGCCGCGCCGGCCTTCGGCGGCCAGCAAGGCACGCTGCAGGATGCGTATGACATCGACGCACTGAGCGCGCTCGATATCATTATTACCTGTCAGGGCGGCGATTATACCAACGAAGTCTATCCTAAGCTGCGCGCCAGCGGTTGGCAGGGTTACTGGATCGACGCGGCCTCGTCGCTGCGCATGCAGGACGACGCCATTATCATCCTGGATCCGGTCAACCACGCGGTGATCCAGCAGGGCCTGGACAAAGGCATCAAAACCTTCGTCGGCGGCAACTGCACCGTCAGCCTGATGCTGATGTCCCTCGGCGGCCTGTTCGCCAACGATCTGGTGGAGTGGGCGTCGGTCGCCACCTACCAGGCGGCCTCCGGCGGCGGCGCGCGCCACATGCGCGAACTGTTGACCCAAATGGGTATGCTGCACGCCGACGTGGCGAAAGAGCTACAGGACCCGGCTTCCGCCATTCTGGATATCGAGCGCAAGGTGACCGAAGCCACCCGCAGCGGCAAACTGCCGACCGATAACTTCGGCGTGCCGCTGGCCGGCAGCCTGATCCCATGGATCGACAAGCAGCTCGACAACGGCCAGAGCCGCGAAGAGTGGAAAGGCCAGGCGGAAACCAACAAGATTCTGAACACCGGCAGCGTGATCCCGGTCGATGGCCTGTGCGTGCGCGTGGGCGCGCTGCGCTGCCACAGCCAGGCGTTCACCCTGAAGCTGAAAAAAGACGTGTCGCTGCCGGAAATCGAGCAGATGCTGGCGACGCACAACGACTGGGTGCGCGTGATCCCGAACGACCGCGAGCTGACCATGCGCGAACTGACGCCGGCGGCGGTGACCGGCACGCTGAATACGCCGGTCGGCCGTCTGCGCAAGCTGAACATGGGGCCAGAGTACCTGTCGGCGTTCACCGTGGGCGACCAGCTGCTGTGGGGCGCGGCCGAGCCGCTGCGCCGCATGCTGCGCATCCTGTTGTAAACCCGCACTTCCTGGGGGCTGGCTGATTTCAGCCCCCTAAAGCCTTATTTTCCGCCTTTTTGTTCGCCGCGCACCGCGTCGGACAACGTCACCGCAAGCCTCGTTTCACTGGGCTTCACCCCGCATATCGCCTCGTCGGCCGCCGCATTCAGACGCCGCCGGGCTGGCAGTTTTCTTAATGAAGAATTTTCCTGAGCAATGCTGAGCAGTTTTTAACAGACATTGGCTATGCTTAACGCATGGGTGAACACTTTTTCACCATGACTGAAATATTTCAAAAAATAAGCATAAAGAGCGAAATTCAGGTCGGCAGAGTAAAGATTGGTCAATAACCGACCGCAATCACGCTTTAGAGTCCGAATGCATTGCATGATGACCAAAACGGCCAAGGAATAACCAACAAGCCGTGCTTAGATCATGCTGTTAATCTAAGGAAGAAGACTATGCCTGTACTTCCCGATCGTGACGTGATTGATCAGATCATCTCCGGCCATTACGCCGACCCTTTTGCTCTGCTTGGCATGCATGCGACCGATAACGGTCTGCAGGTGCGCGCGCTGCTGCCGGACGCCGGCGCAGTCTGGCTGGTAGAACAGCAAACCGGCCGGCGGCTGGTGCAGCTGAACTGCAACGATCCGCGCGGTTTCTTCAGCGCCGTGGTGCCGCGGCGAAAAAATCCTTTCCGCTATCAGCTGCAGGTCAGCTGGCGCGATCACCAACAGACTGTCGACGATCCCTACCGGTTTGGCCCGCTGCTGCAGGATATCGACAGTTGGCTATTGGCCGAGGGCACGCATTTGCGTCCCTATGAACGGCTGGGCGCCCACCTCGTTACGCTGGATGGCATCGACGGCGTCAGTTTTGCGGTCTGGGCGCCCAACGCCCAGCGCGTCTCGGTGGTGGGGGAGTTCAACTTCTGGGACGGCCGCCGCCATCCGATGCGTCTGCGGCGTGAGAACGGCATTTGGGAGCTGTTCCTGCCCGGCGTGCGGGCCGGCCAGCTGTACAAATATGAAATCGTCGATTGCTACGGCAATACCCAGCTGAAAGCCGATCCTTACGCCTTTGAGGCGCAGATGCGCCCGGATACCGCCTCGCTGGTGGCGCCGCTGCCGGAGGGGGTGTCGTCGACGCCGGCGCGCCGCCGCGCCAACGATTTTGACCAGCCGATCGCCATCTACGAGGTGCATCTCGGCTCATGGCGCCGCCACACCGATAATCACTTCTGGCTTAGCTATGGCGAGCTGGCGGTGCAGCTTATCGACTATGTGAAGGACATGGGATTCACCCATATCGAGCTGCTGCCGATCAACGAGCACCCGTTCGACGGCAGCTGGGGCTATCAGCCGCTGGGGCTGTATGCGCCGACCCGTCGCTTCGGCACGCCGGCCGATTTCAGGGCGTTCGTGGCGGCGGCGCATGAGGCGGGCATCAACGTGATCCTTGACTGGGTGCCGGGGCACTTCCCGAGCGACGCCTACGGCCTGGCGAATTTCGACGGCACCGCGCTGTACGAATACGCCGATCCGCGTGAGGGCTACCACCAGGACTGGAATACGCTGATCTACAACTACGGCCGTCACGAGGTGCGCAACTACCTGGCGGGCAACGCGCTGTATTGGCTGGAGCGTTTCGGTATCGATGCGCTGCGGGTCGATGCGGTGGCGTCGATGATTTATCGCGACTACAGCCGCGCCGACGGCGAGTGGGTGCCGAATTACTACGGTGGCAACGAGAACCTGGAGGCCATCGCCTTCCTGCGTTATACCAACCAAACTATTGGCCAGGCGCAGCCGGGCGCGGTGACGCTGGCGGAGGAGTCCACCGACTATCCCGGCGTCACTCTGCCGCCGGACGCCAACGGCCTGGGGTTCCACTACAAATGGAACCTCGGCTGGATGCACGACACGCTCAATTATATGAAGTGCGATCCGGTGCACCGCAAATATCACCACAACCAGATGACCTTCGGCATGCTGTATGCCTATACCGAGAACTTCGTGTTACCTATCTCGCACGATGAAGTGGTGCACGGCAAAAAATCGGTCCTCGACCGCATGCCGGGCGACGCCTGGCAAAAGTTCGCCAACCTGCGCGCCTATTACGGGTTTATGTGGGCGCATCCGGGCAAAAAGCTGCTGTTTATGGGCTGCGAATTCGCGCAGGGGCGCGAGTGGAATTTCGATACCAGCCTCGACTGGCATTTATTGGAGGGGTTGGATAATTGGCATAACGGCGTGCAGCGGCTGGTGCGCGATCTGAACCACTGCTACCGGCAGCAGGCGCCGCTGTACGAGCGCGACTACCGGCCGGACGGCTTCGAGTGGCTGGTGGTCGACGATCACGATAACTCGGTGTTCGCCTTCGCGCGCTACGATTCGCAGGGCAATGAGCTGATCGCCATCAGCAACTTTACCCCGGTGCCGCGCTACCGCTACCGCATCGGCCTCTCGCGCGCCGGTGACTACCGCGAGATCCTCAATACCGATTCGCACCACTATCACGGCAGCAACGCCGGCAATCAGGGGCGGGTCTCTTCCGAAGCGGTCGGCAGCCACGGCCGCGACTTCTCCATCTGCGTAACGCTGCCGCCGCTGGCGACCATTTATCTGCTGCGGGAGGCGCCATGACGGAGCTGACGGCCGGCCTCGCCGCGCCGCTGGGCGCGCATTACGACGGCGAAGGCATCAACTTTACCCTGTACTCGGCGCACGCCGAGCGGGTGGAGCTGTGCCTGTTCGACGGCCAGCAGCGCGAAGTACGCCTGCCGCTGCCGGCGCGCAGCGGCGATATCTGGCATGGCTATTTGCCGGGCGGCAGGCCGGGGCAACGTTACGGTTACCGGGTCTATGGCCCGTTTGATCCGACGAACGGACAGCGTTTCAACCCCAACAAACTGGCGCTCGATCCGGCCGCGCGCGCGGTGGAAGGGCCGGTGGGGGACCACCCGCACCTGCACGGCGGTTACGAGCAGCCGGACCCGCACGACAGCGCAGAGCTAATGCCGAAATGTGTGGTGGTGGACGAACGGTATGACTGGCAGGACGATCGCCCGCCTGCCACGCCCTGGGGCCAGACGGTGATTTATGAAGCGCACGTGCGCGGCCTGACGCTGCTGCACCCGAAGATCCCGCCGGCGCTGCGCGGCAGCTTCGCCGCATTGGGGCACCCGGCGATGGTCGCCCACTTCAAACGCCTCGGCATCACCGCGCTGGAACTGCTGCCGGTGCAGCAACATACCTCCGAACCGCGCCTGCAGCGGTTGGGGCTGATCAACTATTGGGGCTATAACGTGCTGGCGCCCTATGCGCCGGACAACCGCTACGCCAGCCTGAGCACCGAGGGCACGCCGCTGAATGAATTTCGCGATGCGGTCAAGGCGCTGCACCAAGCCGGCATCGAGGTGATCCTCGACGTGGTGTTTAACCACAGCGCCGAGCTGGACAGGGACGGACCGATGCTGTCGCTGAGCGGCATCGATAACCTGAGCTACTACTGGCTGACGCCCGAAGGGGACTATGTCAACGACACCGGCTGCGGCAACACGCTGCGGTTGGATCAGCCGCAAGGCGTGGCCTGGGTGATGGATTGCCTGCGTTTTTGGGTACGGGAGTGCCACGTCGACGGCTTCCGTTTCGATCTGGGCAGCGTGCTCGGCCGCACGCCGGAGTTCGATCGCGATGCCCCGCTGTTCCAGGCGATGCTGGCGGACGATGTGCTGTCGCGCTGCAAGCTCATCGCTGAACCCTGGGACGTTGGCCCCGGCGGCTATCAGGTGGGGGCGTTTCCCGGCCGCTTCGCCGAATGGAACGACCATTACCGCGATGACATGCGCCGTTTCTGGCTACAGAGCGGCGTGTCGCTCGGCCAGTTCGCCCGGCGTTTTGCCGCTTCCAGCGATCTGTATAACCAGCGCGGGCGAGCGCCTTACGCCACCGTCAATATGCTGACCGCCCATGATGGTTTTACCCTGCAAGACGTGGTCAGCTTCAATGAGAAACACAATCAGCCCAACGGCGAGGGCAACCGCGACGGCAGCGATCGCAATTTCAGCAACAACCACGGCGTCGAAGGCCTGGTGGCCGACGACGCCATTGTGCAACGCCGCAGGGCCAGCCAGCGGGCGATGCTCGGTACGCTGTTGCTGTCCCAGGGAACGCCGATGCTGCTGGCCGGCGATGAACAGGGACACAGCCAGCAGGGGAACAACAATGCCTATTGTCAGGACAACGCCACCACCTGGCTCGACTGGGCCACGGCGGACGACGCGCTGACCGATTACGTCGCGGCGCTGATCGCGCTGCGCCGCCAGATCCCCGCGTTGCAGCAGGACCGCTGGTGGCAGCAGGACGACGGCAGCGTGCAGTGGCTGAACGCGCAAGGGCAGGCGCTCGACGCGCAGCAGTGGGAGCAGGGCGAGCCGCTCATGCAGATCCTGCTGTCGCAGCGCTGGCTGCTGCTGATCAACGCCACGCCGCAAACGACGGAGATGAGGTTGCCGGAAGGCGATTGGCAGGTTGTCGCCCCGTTCACTCAGGAAGACTCACGGGCGGTATTGCCCGCCTGGCACCAGGCCGCGCGCTCGCTTTGCGTACTGGTACGGAAATAATAAAAGGAGTCCGCTATGGTTAGGTTTGAAAATAAAGACCCCCTGATGTTGGCGCGCCAGTTGCCGATTAAATCCGTAGCGCTGATCCTGGCCGGCGGCCGCGGTTCACGTCTGAAAGATTTGACCTCCACCCGCGCCAAGCCCGCCGTCCACTTTGGCGGCAAATTCCGCATCATCGACTTCGCCTTGTCGAACTGCCTGAACTCCGGCATCCGCCGCATCGGCGTGATCACCCAATACCAGTCGCACACGCTGGTGCAGCACATTCAGCGCGGCTGGTCGTTCCTCAACGAGGAGATGAATGAGTTCGTCGATCTGCTGCCGGCCCAGCAGCGCCTCAGCACCGAGCATTGGTACAAGGGCACCGCCGACGCGGTGTACCAGAACCTGGATATCATCCGCCGCTACGAGGCCGAATACGTGGTGATCCTGGCGGGCGATCACATCTACAAGATGGATTATTCGCGCATGCTGATCGACCACGTCGAGAAGGGCGCTCAGTGCACTGTGGCTTGCCTGCCGGTGCCGCGCAGCGAGGCCGGTGAATTCGGCGTGATGAAGGTGGATGAAAGCGATCGCATCATCGAGTTTCTGGAAAAACCCACCGATCCGCCGGCGATGCCGGGCAACCCGGATATGTCGCTGGCCAGCATGGGCATCTATATTTTTAATGCCGCCTACCTGTTCCATCTATTGGAGGAGGATATGTCGACCCCCGGCTCCAGCCACGACTTCGGCAAGGATCTGATCCCGAAAATCACCGCGCAGCAGGCGGCGTGGGCACATCCGTTTACCTTATCCTGCGTGACGTCCAACCCCGATCTGCCGCCGTACTGGCGCGACGTGGGCACGCTGGACGCCTACTGGCGCGCCAATCTCGATCTGGCGTCGGTGACGCCGGAGCTGGACATGTACGACCGCGCCTGGCCGATCCGCACCCACATGGAGCCGCTGCCGCCGGCCAAGTTCGTGCAGGATCGCTCCGGCAGCCACGGCATGACCATGAACTCGCTGGTGTCCGGTGGCTGTATCGTCTCGGGCTCGGTGGTGGTGCATTCGGTGCTGTTCCCGCGCGTGCGAGTGAACTCGTTTTGCACCATCGACTCTACCGTATTGTTGCCGGACGTGAACGTCGGCCGTTCCTGCCGCCTGCGGCGCTGCATCATCGACCGCGCCTGCCACATTCCGGAGGGCATGGTGATCGGGGAAAACGCCGATGAGGACAGCAAGCGTTTTTATCGCTCGGAAGGCGGCATCGTGCTGGTGACGCGCGAAATGTTGTCAAAATTGTGAGTTAACGTGGGCGGCAGAACGATAGCCTGCCGCCCGATGAACGGTTCGATGGCTTGCGCAACGCGGCACACATAACAGCGGCAAGCCTGCTTTATTTCTTATCCAGAGGCCTTCGGCCGACTTTCAGGAGTGATAATGCAGGTCTTACACGTATGTTCTGAAATGTTCCCCCTGCTGAAAACGGGCGGACTCGCAGACGTGGTTGGCGCGCTGCCGGCGGCGCAAATCGCCGAAGGCGCCGATGTTCGGGTGCTATTGCCCGCTTTCCCTGACGTACGCAACGGCATTCCGGACACCGTGCTGGTGGCGGAAATCGATTCGTTCGCCGGCCGGGTGGGCCTGCGTTACGGCACCTATCATGGCGTGGGCATTTACCTGATCGATGCGCCCTGGCTGTATGACCGGCCGGGCAGCCCGTACCACGATCAGTCCATGTACGCCTACCCCGACAACCACCGGCGCTTTGCGCTGCTGGGCTGGATGGCCTGCGAGCTGGCCAAGGGGCTGGATCGCTACTGGCGCCCGCAGCTGGTGCACGCCCACGACTGGCACGCCGGTCTCAGCTGCGCCTATCTGGCCGCCAACGGCCACCCAGCGCGTTCGGTGTTCACGGTGCACAACCTGGCCTACCAGGGGCTGTTCTCCGCCCATCACGTGACCGAGCTGTGGCTGCCGGCGTCGTTTTACAACGTCTATGGCCTGGAGTTCTACGGCCAGATGTCGTTCCTCAAGGCCGGGTTGTTTTATGCCGACCACGTGACCGCCGTCAGCCCGACCTATGCGCGCGAGATCACCCGGCCGGAGTTCGGCTACGGCATGGAGGGGCTGCTGCAGGAGCGGCAGCGGCAGGGCAGGCTGAGCGGCATCCTCAACGGCGTGGACGACAAGATTTGGGATCCGGCCCACGACCCGCGGCTGAGCGCCCGCTATGACGCCGACGATCTGAAAAGCAAGGTCAAAAACAAGCTGCATCTGCAAAAGGCCATGGGACTGAAGGTGGACGAATCGCTGCCGGTGTTCGCGGTGGTGAGCCGATTGACCAACCAGAAAGGCCTCGATCTGGTGCTGCAGGCGTTGCCCGAATTGCTGGCGCAGGGCGGGCAGTTGGCGCTGCTGGGCGCCGGCGACGCGGTGCTGCAGCAGGCGTTTCTGGCCGCCGCCGCCGACTACCCTGAGCAGGTCGGCGTGCAGATCGGTTATCACGAATCCTTCTCCCACCGCATCATCGGCGGCGCCGACGTCATTCTGGTGCCGAGCCGCTTCGAGCCCTGCGGCCTGACGCAGCTCTACGGCCTGAAATATGGCACGCTGCCGCTGGTGCGCCGTACCGGCGGGCTGGCGGACACGGTGGTGGACTGCGCCCTAGAGAACCTGGCCGACGGCACCGCCAGCGGATTTGTGTTCGACGATTGCGACGCCGTTGCGCTGGGCAACGCCATCCGCCGCGCCATGGTGCTGTGGAGCCGGCCGAAACACTGGCGCCACGTTCAGCGTCACGCCATGAGCGTGGACTTCGGCTGGCCGGTGGCGGCGAAAGAGTATTTATCGCTTTATCAACGCTTGTAGCCCGCGTTTCGCGTCTCGGGTTGACGCACGGCGGGCAGCCGTAAGGGTAGATTGTCGGGGCGCGGCGTACCGCGTCCATGTTCAGCGGAGCCCGCTATTCCGCGGCGAATGGCGGGGCTCCCTACAAGGGATTAAAAAGCCATGACTTCACCGTTTAGTTACACCTCACCTACGGTCAGTGTGGAAGCGCTGAAACACTCCATCGCCTATAAGCTGATGTTTATCGTCGGCAAGGATCCGGCTATCGCCAACCGGCACGATTGGCTGAACGCCGTACTGTTCGCGGTGCGCGATCGCATGGTGGAGCGCTGGCTGCGTTCCAACCGCGCCCAGCTGTCTCAAGACGTGCGGCAGGTGTATTACCTGTCGATGGAGTTCCTGATCGGCCGCACTCTGTCTAACGCGCTGCTGTCGATGGGCATCTATCAGGATATCGACAATGCGCTGAATGAGATGGGGCTGAACCTGGCGGAGCTGCTGGAGGAAGAGAACGACCCCGGGCTCGGTAACGGCGGTCTGGGCCGGCTGGCGGCCTGCTTCCTCGACTCGCTGGCCACGCTGGCGCTGCCGGGGCGCGGCTACGGCATTCGCTATGAATACGGCATGTTCAAGCAGAACATCGTCAACGGCCAACAGATGGAATCGCCGGACTACTGGCTGGAGTACGGCAATCCGTGGGAGTTTCCGCGCCATAACACCCGCTACAAGGTGCGCTTCGGCGGCCGCGTGCAGCAGGAGGG
>Ga0308156_1000303_pt1 | contig 123373 bp, 110 predicted proteins | sample PhyAR2_FD_201041 | JGI IMG/M metagenome (GOLD analysis project Ga0308156, IMG submission 201041) | Phyllosphere microbial communities from UC Gill Tract Community Farm, Albany, California, United States - DLSL A.R2 | ecosystem: Host-associated > Plants > Phyllosphere > Unclassified | place... | reverse complement strand
TTACAAGTTTAAACTTTGAAACATTATGGTAAACATTATTTTGTTCAGAAAGGTGGTCATTGACGCAGGATTGCAGAATGAAAGTAAATACCGTCACAAAGGACAGCCATGAGAATTTTTTCATCATGTCATTTGTTGTTTTTTGTTGGGTTAAATATATAAATTTTTATCACTCAAATATGATAAAAAATAAATAAATTTCAATGCCCTGTTTTTGATGCTTATTTATTTTTAGAAAAAAATTATATTTGTTCTGTTCAAATTGATATCCGTATGAATGCAACTATTGGCAAGAGAATAAGAAAATATAGAGAAGAAAGAGGCTTTTCTCAGGAAGAGCTGGCAGAGAAACTTCACATTTCACGTTCAACGTATCAGAGAATCGAAAACGGAGAAACCAACTCATGGGTCAATCATATTGAAAACATCTGCACTTCTCTGGAAGTTAATATGGATGAAATATTAAAACCGGAAGAAGGATTTACACAAATTAATAGAGAAAATTCTTCAAGTGATAATGCTTATAATAATATGATTCAAAATCAGACCAATAATTACAATGCTTCCGAAAAGCTTATTGAGCAATACGAAGAACGCATCAAAGAACTAAAAGACCAGGTAGCATACTGGAAAAGCCAGGCTGAAAATAATAAATAAATTCTGCCTTTCCGGAAAGCTTGTCGCACCCTCGCGTCAGGTTTTCCGGAAACCGGGAAAGTTCCATGCACCCTTGCAATGACTTTTCCGGTAACCAGGAAAGTTTGTAGCACCCTTGCGACAAACTTTCCCGTAAGCGGGAAACCTTCTTGCGCCCTCGCAACAGGTTTTCTCTATAAACGCAAATATTGTTAAAAAATATGAATACAATTGAATTAAGATTACTCCGCAACGCAGAATACCTGCAGTACGTAAAAGACTTCTCAGGAATTATCGCCTTGAACAATCCCGAAACCTTACAGATCAATGCCAAGTTTTCGGCTTTTAATGCCAGAATTGCCGAGCTGGAAACGCTTTACAAAAAAGCTTTAGCCAACGATAAAACCCAGGAACTCCTGTTGCTGGATGAAAGAAGAGACAACGCCATTAACGGAATCAATTACTTTGCGTTATCACAGTCTTACCATTATGACATGGAAAAAAGACAGAAAGCAGAATTGATTCTCAAAAATATCGCATTGTATGGAAGTGGTATCCCAAGACTGAATTACCAGGCGGAAACCGCCACCCTCAACAATCTGATCCGCGACTGGGAAAATAAATCCGAACTGGCAGAAGCCGTCGCCTTTTTTGATTTATCCGGCTGGGTAGCCGAGCTGAAAGATGCCAACGAGCAGTTTAATGCAAAGTATCTTTCCCGCACCCAGGAGTATGGCGATGCGAATCCGGATACCATCAAATCGAAAAGGGAGGAAACCAATGCCGCCTATTATGCACTGAGAGACCGTATCGATGCGCTCCATCTGTTGACAGAAACTTCACCGTCACCGTACACCACGGTGATCAATCAGCTGAATGCGCTAACCGACCAGTACAATGTGCTGCTGGTAAACCGAAAGGATAGGGTGGTTCCCGAGAATAATCAGCAACCTCCTTTACAGCAATAACATTCGAATCGACGAATCAGGAAATATATATACCCGCCCTTCACCGGCGGGTTTCTTTTTGAGTAAATATCCGTCTGATATTTTGAATTAATTTCAAAGAACTAAGAGTCATTTGATTAAATGTTACAAAATCCGCGGGATATTTATTCGACGCAAAGTTTTATTCTTATGATGGATACTTTAAAGGAAGCAAAGAGCGAATCAGCAAGCTGATTAATGAAGCTCACGTATAAGCTTCGCGAAGCAAATTTATTTGCCTTTGCCAACTAAAGTAACCGGCCTGCAAAATCATCTTTGCATTATAAAAAATAATAGAATCATAAAAATTTAAACATACTCTAACAATTTACCCTATTCCCGCTTTTTGTTTTACTCTTTTAAATGAAATGCCTTTGTTTATCTTTATTAAAGATTGATGTATAGTAACCAACTTTGTTTACCCTTGCGATAGTTAAAAACGCAGGGAAATAAAAAGAATTGGTTTTAAGCATTGAAAAATAAAATAAACAGAAGCGTTGACTTGGTCGAAAATTCAGTTTGCAGTTAATTCTGAAATAAGTTTAAAAACGTTTAATATATAATTTTAAAAAAATACTTTCTCTACCTTTGTAAGTAATAAAATGTATTCACATTCAATGCATCAACGCAAACAATTAATTTAAATACCTTGAATCAAAATATTCCATTAGCTGAAAAATTACGTCCCAAGACCCTGGATGAGGTTCTCGGTCAGGAGCATCTGACGGGGGAGAAGGGGACCATACGGAAAATGCTTCAGAATAACAGCCTCAATTCACTGATCTTCTGGGGGCCGCCGGGTACCGGAAAGACGACGCTGGCTGAAATTATTTCTGAGCAGTCGGGAAGGAAGTTTTATAAGCTTTCTGCGGTTTCTTCGGGCGTAAAAGACGTGCGCGACGTGATCGAGGATGCCAAAAAGCAGAATCTTTTCTCGGGAAAATCACCGATCTTATTTATTGATGAGATTCACCGGTTCAACAAATCACAGCAGGATTCGCTTCTGCATGCCGTAGAAAAAGGCTGGATTGTCCTGATCGGTGCTACAACGGAGAATCCGAGCTTCGAGGTGGTGTCCGCATTGCTGTCAAGGAGCCAGGTGTATGTCCTGAAGGCGTTAAGCTATGAGAAGCTTGAGGAACTGATCGATATTGCGCTGGAAAGATTCAACCGGGATGAAGGAACCGGTTTTACGGTGAAAGAAAAAGAAGCCATGATCCAGTATTCCGGGGGTGATGCGAGAAAGCTCATCAATTCTGTAGAGCTGGTGCTGAATCAGTATAAAGGTTCTTCCAAAAAAGAGATTGCGAATGACGATGTTATGGAGGTTTTGCAGGAAACCATGGCGCTGTATGATAAAAACGGGGAGCAGCATTACGATATTATTTCGGCATTCATCAAATCGATGCGAGGAAGTGATCCGAACGGTGCCGTATACTGGCTGGCAAGGATGCTGGTGGGCGGTGAAGACATCAAGTTCATTGCCAGAAGAATGCTGATCCTGGCCTCGGAAGATATCGGACTGGCCAATCCGAATGCCCTGGTAATCGCCAACAACTGTTTCCAGGCCGTGAATGTGATCGGAAATCCGGAAGCAAGAATCATTCTGAGTGAAACGGCAGTTTACCTGGCTGTCTCTCCGAAGAGCAACTCGACTTATATGGCGATCAATGAAGCCATGGCGCTGGTAAAGAAAACCGGCAACCTGCCTGTCCCGCTACACCTGAGAAATGCACCGACCAAACTGATGAAAGACCTCGACTACGGCAAAGAATATAAATATGCACATTCTTATGACGGGAATTTCGTAGACCAGGATTTTCTGCCCGAGGAGATCAGAGAGGTAAAACTCTATGAGCCCGGAAATAATGCAACGGAAAAAAAGATCCACGAGGAGCTGAAGAAAAAGTGGAATGATAAATATTGATTTTCAGCATCGGTTTTAATCAACATTAAATAAAAAAGGATACTTTCAGTGAGTATCCTTTCTGGTTAAATATTATTAAGAAATTACTTTTTTGTGGTCACAGACAAGGCTTTTGAGCCATTACTGTCGATAACATTTATCTTGTTGAGAAGTTCTTCAAAAACGACAAGGTTGGTATTTTTAAACTCATAGCCGTCGATGAATACCGGGGTTTCTTTGGCGAGACCATAGCGTACATTCAGCGCAGAAAGTGAGGTTCTGTCGAGGGCTGCAACCTGATTTTTTTTAAGCTTGTATTCTACCAGGCCGTTGTCTGCCATAAAGCTGTATTTTTTGAGATTTTGCGGAAGCTCTGCAGAAGACTTGTAGGAGCGTGTACTTTCAATACTGTTTTTTAAGCTGCCTGCAAAGAGATCCGTTGTCCCGACAATATCGTTGGCCACGGCAAATTTTACGGAAGTATTCTTCTGGGCAAATAGTGTAACGGATGACAACAGTAAAAAAGAGTAGAATATTTTTTTCATAATATTTCGGCAATAGGTCCTGTTAAATACCTGATAAATATAGTTAATTTTTATAAATCGTAATTGAATTTTTAGAGTTATTTGAAAATTAATTAAAAACAGATGCTTTATTGTGTATTCTTACCATCGGGCAGAGCATCTTTGTTCTTGTTATCAACAATGGTTTTCAGAAGGTTTTTCAGCCTTTGAAAAAGAAAGGAGCTTAGGAGTAAAATGATTCCGAGGATGATGAACGCTGTAATTCTTGAGATGTTATCCATTTTCCAGACATCATACAGATATAATTTTAAAATCATGACCGCCAACAGCGCAAACCCCACTCTGCCAATTTCCTGCGTGCCGGATTTTAATCCTTTATAAATGAAAATACTTGCCAGTAAGGCCCAGATGATCGGAAGATAAAGGATACTGAAATGGTTTTGCAGCATTGATATTTCCGTTTCGGTTTTAGCAAAAAGAAGGACATACACGTGATAGAGTTCCATACTTACCGCCGATACAACCGCCGTTGCAAGCATCCAGTAAGAAAATTTAATCCTGAAAAATGCAGAATCCCGGAGGATTTTTAATGTGGTGTAGCAGAAAGGGACGATATACAAAATATACCATGCATAGTGGCTGATTCCTACTTTTTTTAATACGATATCGTTTACCATTCCGGAGCCGGAGATGATGGTGTGAAAGGCAATTAGGGATAAAAATATGTAAAGCAGTCCGGCTTCGAGCGTGTTGCCGATATTCAGTTTTTTTCTGAACAGCAAGACGAGAAAAACATAATAAATAGTGAACAGCATGGTGGTGCTGAATATGATAATCAGCGGTCTTCCTGAGATATGATACAGGATTTCCAGGAGAAGAGCCATGTATACCAATGTATAACTGACCGACGTAAACAGGTTTTCGAAGAAGCTGTTGTCGTGGCCTTTGTTTTCCGGAAGTTTTTTCAGAAGTATTAAATTGGTCAGGGTGGTGAATATCGTGACAGAGCTTGTCAGGAATACCGGGTTAAAAATAGGGGTCAGGTTTGCCTGTAGATATTCGGTCCATGTCACCATCTGAGCAATAATCACAAGTGGGAACAGGATGTAAAAAAAGATTTTGAAAATGTGCAGATTGTTCTTTTTCCAGATAAACAGCAGGAGTGTCGCTTCAACGGCCCATACACTGGTAATGAGATGCGCTTTAAACTGTAATGCCACAGCGACGGTAATAAGGCTGACGGCAATTCCTGAAAACACCGAATGCACAAGGCTGAATTTCTTCCCGGAATTTTCCCTGTAAAGCAGTATGAAATTAACCAGGCTAAAACCGAGGGGGAACACAATCACCGGCTCGTACTGTAACTGCTTAAAAATATAAACCGTACCGATAATACTTGTGAAATTAATAAGCACCAGCATTAAAACATCCGGGGCGGATAACTGATTACTCCTGAAATAATTCTGTAGGGCAAATGCATAAAATATAATATAGCTTACCACAAAAAAGTAAATCGTCATGATTGCGGTTGCATCAATCGTCCAGTAGAAAAGATAGGCCTGGGTGAAAATAAAGGCGATCCACCCGATGCTTTTCCATTTCCGCAAAAAGGCTACTGCAAGCATCCCGATATTGATCACCGTAAGGTAAGTGAACATGAACGGGTAATTACTTTGCCCGCTGCTGATCATCAGCGGAGCAAGGAAACCTCCGAATAGAGAAAAAATAATGAGGATTTCACTTTTATAATAGTAAGAAAGCAGGATTGAAATGACCGTAATGATACACGTTACCGAGAACGCTGTGGCCTGTGTAAAGAGATGGTATTCCCGGAATGCAATTGTCGTGGTAAAATATAAAACTGAAATACCGCCCCCAGTAATGATGGAGGCAAAGGAAGGATAGTTTCTGCGTAGAAAGTGACCCATCCCGATAATTCCGGCGCCGGCTGCAAAACCTATTCCTGCCCGGGAAATTTCACCGATCCAGTTTTTGTCGATGGCATATTTTACAAAATACCCGATGCCCAGCACAAGGGTAAAGATCCCGGCGATGGTTAAGGCATTTTGCCGGAAAAACTCTACGACCGGCCTGATACGGTCTGTCGGCTGGTTTTCATCTTCGCGGATTTCATGGAGAGCGGCATCTGTATTGACGTCTTCTCCTGTAAAGATGGTAATCCCGGGAACATTTCCTTTCTCTTCGTTCTGGTGTTCGGATTGTTTTTTCCTGAGCTCAGAAATTTCATTTTCCAAACGCCTGATCCTTGTATTCAGTTTGGCAAAAAGAACAATAACGATTATCGTTAAAATAATGACCAGGATATACATTGTGTTCCGGTTTTAAGATGATCAAATATAATCAAATGTTTTTTAAGAGAATATGATGCTGTACGTCAGCTGTCCAATGAAAATTCTTTATAACTCCCTAAAAACCGGGTTTCGGCATCCAGCGCTTTAAGTTCTTCGAGGGCGTTCTGATGCAAAGCGGTTTCCCATTTTCCCACCACATTGATGAAAAAGAAATAATTTCCCAAACCGGTCTTTAAGGTTCTGGATTCTATTTTGCTGAGGTTCATCTTTCGCCATGCAAAAACAGACAATACCTGATGCAGTCCTCCGGCATGGTCTTCGGGAAGGGTAATAAGAAGCCCTGATTTTTCACCTAAAACTTTCAGGTTATCATTTTTGTAGCGGTCGTTTTTCCTGGAGATGATGATGAATCTCGTGTGATTCTGTTCAAAATCCTGGATGTTTTGGTGAATGATTTTCAGTCCGTACAGATTGGCGGCAAACTGGTTGGCAACGGCTGCCAGGTTTCTTTCAGGGGCCTGGCTTACATATTTTGCGGCGGCGGCGGTGGAAGAAAAATCCTGTTTCCGGATATCTTTAAAATGATCATCAAGGAAATGAAAGCTTTGAGCCAGGGCCTGAGGATGGGAATATATTGTTTCAATACCGCCCGGATCGGAATCTGGATGGATCATCAGGTGGTGGGCGATAGGCATTACGGCCTCAGCCTCTATTTTGATGCCTTCCGTTTTGTACAGATAATCGAGCGTCATGGAAACTGTTCCTTCGATCGAGTTCTCGAGGGGGACAACGGCTTTTTCCACTTCACCTTTTTCAATGGCGGTAAAGCAGTCTAAGATATTGGGTTGGGGGCTAAGCTCATGATCCGGGAAAAGCTGAATCGCGGCCAGTTGGGTAAAACTGGCTTCAGGGCCCAAAAATGCAATCTTCATTATTTTAGTATTATGATTGAAATTTATTCATTCCAGTTTTCTTTGATCAATGCCATCAGATAATCCGGACATTTTACTACTTTACTGGTTTTGGCATCCAGGAAAAAAAGAGTAGTGGAGGCTTCGGTTATTTTAATGTTTTCTTCGTTGAAAATTTCATAATCGAATTCTATTCTCACGCCGGGTATTTTCCTGATATAGGTGTGGATCTCTAATTTTTCGTCGTAATAAGCGGGTTTTAAATACTTAATTTTATACTCCGAAACAGGCAGCCAAATTCCTTGATTCTCAATCTCATTATACGACATTCCTATGCTTCTGAAGAGCTCCACTCTTCCTGTTTCGAGGTACTCGGCGTAGTTGCCGTAGTAAACGTATTTCATAGGGTCTGTTTCTCCGTAACGAACTCGTAATGAGTGTTTTGTGTGTATCATTGTTGTGGCTTAAATATACATACAAATATATTTTTAAATAATCAATAAGTGCAATATTTTTTTTTAAAATAAAAAATATAGACCTTTGTCTTCCTTCCAAAAACAATACTAACAAGAACTAATCGGGGCATAAATTATGGATGAAAATTTAATGTTGACATGGCAGAAGTGCCTTCAGTTCATGCGCGATAATCTAAACGCAGCTGAAGACAATTCTGATCTTAAAAAGCTTGAAAAATCTTTCGACTTGCTGTTTGATAAGGTACAACCAATTTCGTTGGTTGACAATAACCTTACGTTGATGGTCCCGAGTGATTTTTACAAGGAATATATAGAGGATAATTACCTGTCCTTACTTTCTGCCGCCCTGAAGAAAAATATAGGAAAAGGTGTGAAATTATGGTATTCTGTAATGGAAAACAAGCCTTCCGGTTTGGAAAAACCCGTTACCATGAATATGAAAGGAAAAACGGTTCCTACTCCAAAGATACAGGAGACCATGCCTCAGGGGTTTTCATCGAATATCGTGAATCCTTTTGTGGTGCCGGGAATCAAAAAAGTGAATATTGATTCCAACCTGAAATCTGATTTCTCTTTTGACAATTATGTAGAAGGGGAAAGCAATAAATTTGCAGCGACAGTGGCAAGATCAATCGCGAAAAGACCTGGCGCAACGGCTTTCAACCCTTTATTTTTATATGGTGGTTACGGAGTCGGAAAAACGCATCTTGGCCAGGCGGTAGGTCTGGAAGTGAAAAGCCAGTTTCCTGATAAAGTAGTCCTGTATCTGTCTTCTGAGAAATTTATCCAGCAGTTCATTTCTGCGGCCAAAGCTCATAAGCAGACAGAATTTGCCAATTTTTACCAGATGGTAGATGTGCTGATCATTGATGACATTCAGTTCCTTTCCGGAAAATCGGCTACCCAGGACAGCTTCTTCCATATTTTCGACTATCTTCATCAGAACGGAAAACAGATTATCCTTACTTCTGATAAAGCGCCTGCCGATATTATGGATATCCAGGACAGAATTGTTTCCCGATTTAAATGGGGGCTTTCTGCAGAGATCAAATCTCCGGATTACAGTACCCGTAAACAAATTATCGTTGACAAATTGAGCAGAGACGGTATTGTTTTGACTGATGATATGCTTGATTTTCTGGCTTCAGAAGCAAAAACAAACGTACGAGAACTTATCGGGGTGATCAATTCCGTGATTGCGTATTCTACTATTTATAAATCTGACTTAAGTCTTGAATTATTAAAAGATACCATCAATAAGATTGCCGCCAATCAGAAGAAGATTATCAATATTCCTTATATCCAGGAAGTGGTTTGCGATTACTTCGGAATTAAAAGAGAGCAGCTTTTATCCAAAACAAGAAAAAGAGAAATTGCCCTTCCCAGACAGCTGGCGATGTATTTTGCGAAAGAATTAACGAATGCCACTTTCACCAAGATCGGCGAAGAAATGGGTGGGAAAGACCACTCTACGGTAATGTATGCCTGCGAAACCATTAAAGATGTTTCCAAAATAGACAAGGAAGTAAAGAAATACGTTAAAGAATTGTCTGAAAGAATTAAGCAGTAAAAAATAATTTAATGATTATAAAGAAAATGGAGAATAATTTTATTCTTCATTTTTTATATAGTTTTGTAGAAGTTTTTTAAGGATATTATACGATGAAAATATTAATGGTCTGCCTTGGTAATATTTGCAGGAGTCCGCTTGCTGAAGGAATAATGAAAGCAAAGGCGCCGGAGAATTTTTTGGTGGATTCTGCGGGAACGATTTCACTTCATGAAGGTGAACATCCGGACAAAAGAGCCATAAAAACCGCAGCGCTTCATGGGATCGATATTTCAAAACAACGGTCAAGACCTGTCACGGCACAGGATTTTGACCTATTTGATAAGATCTACTGCATGGATGTGGATGTTCTGGCAGATGTGGTGTCCAAAGCAAAAAGTGACAGCCAGAGGAAGAAAGTCTAATTATTTCTTGAAACTTTAGGCGATCATCAAAATGCCGAAGTTCCCGATCCGTATTGGGGAGATATGAATGATTTTGAGGACGTTTTCCAGCTGCTGGATCGTGGATGTGACGCCATTCTGAAAAACATATAAGTTACTATGAGAAAAATGTCTCTATTGCTTTTGCTGAGCTGCAGTTTTATTTTCGCGCAGACTAAAGATGAAAATGAGATCAGGCAAATAATGACTGATTTTATGAGTTGTATTAAAACGAGGGATGAAGCCAGATTTATCTCTCTTTTTCAGGAACCTGTTCTCTGGACAGGAATTTATACTGACCGTACTTACAGAAAAGTTTTGGAAAAAGATCCTCATGAAAAAAACTTTTTTACCGATAATTATAAAGCATTTATCAAAAGTTTTAAAGACAACAAATCTGAAGAGCGGTTTGATAATGTTAAAATTATACAGGACGGATCAATTGCTTCTGCTAATTTTGACTACAGCTTCTGGTACGATGGCGTAATGCAAAATTGGGGAAAAGAAATATGGACACTGATGAAGATCAATGGTCTGTGGAGAATAACATCAGTTTCTTTTTCAATGGATATGACAGAATATTACAGACAACCTTCTTTACAAGAAAGATTTAAAAAATAAACAAATGCTTATCTTACTTCCGGCTTACCTTTCCGAAAATACTTCTATCACGCACTTTTCACCTGTGATCAAAGATTATATCATGCAGACCGATTACTTTTTTGTGGAAAATGAAAAGACCGCACGAAAGGTTATTAAATTTTTTGCTCCCGAAAAGAAACAGTCGGATCTAAAACTTTTTCTTTTGGATAAATACACTGAAAATGCCGATATTAAAGAAGCCCAGAATCTTATGCTGAAAGGCCAGGATTTCGGACTGCTTTCGGAAGCCGGGCTGCCGTGTATTGCTGATCCGGGTAATCTGATGGTGAAATGGTGTCATGAAAAAAACATCCGCGTTATTCCTATTTCTGGACCGTCATCAATCATTCTGGCTTTGATTTCAAGTGGCTTCAACGGCCAGGAATTTACTTTTAACGGCTATCTTCCGATTGATAAGGGTGAGAAGAAAAAACAGATCCTCCAGCTTGAAAGCCTCGTTCAGAAGACGGGATATTCACAGATCTTCATGGAAACCCCATACAGGAATAACCCGCTTTTCGAAGATCTTACCAAATTTTTATCTCCGGGTACAAAACTTTGCATTGCGGCCAACATCAACGATCCGGAACATGAGATGATCATGACTAAGACCATCAAAGAATGGCAAAAGCAAAAGCCGGAACTTCATAAAATCCCGGCGGTTTTTGTGTTGGGGAAATAAGATGATTAATCATTTTTCAACGAAGTCTGTCTCTTTTTTCTTCTGTTCTTCCATTTCTTCCAGGCAATCACGATCACCGGGATCAACAGTAGGAATGGCCAAAGGGAAATAATGCCCAGTAGAAATTCAACGAAACTATTCCAGCCCTGCGTTACGGAATCCCCGAAACGGCTTCCGAAACCTATTTTGGAGGTTGCGGAGCTTCTTACTTTTTCTTTATATAAATTAATGTTCAGCTTACTGTAATTCACACGGTCATCGATGAAGCGCAGCCTTCCTTCGGCGACATCGATCTCATCTTCCAGGGCGCGGATGTTTTCCTGAATTTCCAGCATGTCTTTCGTAGTTTTTGCCGTTTTCAGCATGTCACGGTATTTCTCAAGGTAGATCTTTTTATTGGCCAGTTTGATGGAAACATCCGTGTATTCTTCTGTCACGTCATCGGAAGATATATTTTTAGATAAAACCGCTCCGACACCGTTTGAAAATGAGTTAACCAGTGCATCAAAGTTTTTATGAGGTACTCTTATGACAATGTCCAGGTTTTCATCGGTATCCGTGTTCTGAAATTCTTCTTTCTGGATGTATGCGCTGTTGTTTTTGAGGATTGAATTAATCTGGCCCTGGGCTTTTTTGATATCGCCCACCTGGATTCTCATATTACCGTTTTTAATGATCTTTTTGGAGATCGTATTAATCTGTAAAGATGAATTTTGTGGGCTGCTTACCGGGCTCATCATCTTTTCTGCTTCAGCATTTGGCGGTGGTGGTGCATCAAGCGAAGCTACTTTATCTTCCTGGACGATATCAATCATATTTGCGTTGAGACCCTCTGTTTCATTTTTTTTGCATTGAATTAATAAAATACAAAAAAGGGGAATAAGTAATTTTTTCATGAATAAAAGTTTTTCTGAGAACATAGCAAAAATTGTACTGAAAATTTATTGTTCTCTGCGATACGGTTCATTTTTCTCTGCTTTTTACTGAATAATTTTAATGGAGTTGGAATTAATTTTATATTTTTAATCCATGAAAAAGAGCTTTTTATTCCTTATTTTTTCTCCTGTTTTAATGTTTTCTCAGCAAGTTCCGAAGCTCACCGACGAAATGGCGGTACAATTGTCGGAAAAACCTTTGCACTGCATTTCTCAGGAGTATCCTAATAAAACGGCACATATTATTAACAACGCCAGCGAAGTTCCTTTAAGTCCTAAAGATCTGCATCCCGCTTTTTACGGATGTTTCGACTGGCACAGTTCCGTACATGGGCACTGGATGCTGGTGAGGCTTTTAAAAACAAAACCTGGTTTATCTGGTGCTAAAGACATTGAAAATATCCTTGATCATTCATTCACAAAAGAAAATCTTCAGACCGAAGCCGATTATTTTACAAAATATCAGCTGACGACTACTTTTGAACGTACATACGGCTGGGCATGGTTACTGAAGCTCGACGAGGAGCTGGCCACCTGGAACCACCCGAAAGCCAAAACGTGGCACCAGAATCTTAAGCCGCTGACAGATAAAATTTTAACGGCCTGGAAAACCTATTTGCCAAAACAAACCTATCCGAACAGGACAGGCGTTCATCCGAATACGGCCTTTGCGATGGCTTTTGCGCTGGATTGGGCAAGAGCAACGGAAGATAAGGATTTTGAAAATCAGCTTATAGAAAAAGCAAAATATTTTTATTTAAAAGATGAAAAGACACCCGCCTATCTTGAACCCGACGGCTCCGATTTCTTTTCGCCAAGCCTTGAAATTGCAGATTTAATGAGAAGGGTTTTACCACAGAAAGATTTTGTGCTTTGGCTCAACCGCTTTTATGAAAGACGAAGCCTGGAAAATATTGAAAAGATTCCTGTTGTCAGTGATCTCAGTGACTATCAGACGGTACACCTTGTGGGGCTTTCTTTCTCAAAAGCATGGTGTATGAAAGGCATTACAAAATCGCTTCCTGATCGCCATCCACTCAAAAAAAGTTTCCGGAGAACGGCAGATGTATTCCTGAATAACGGATTACCTCTTCTATTTCAGGGGAATTACGGGGGTGATCACTGGCTGGCCAGTTTTGCCGTTTATGCCCTTGAAAATTAAATCGGAGATCGTTCTTCACGGTGAAGAATCAAGTATTCCCATGGATTCATATTGAGAATCATAGTTTCAGGAACCTGCTGCTGCTTTCCTGTAAAAAGATTGGTGTACATTCCGGTATCGAATGAGGTGTCAAGCTGAACGAGCGCGGGATCATCACTGAGATTCATAAAGGCCAGAACTTTGTCCCCCTCTTTTTCCCGTACAAATGAAATCACCTGGTCCATCCTGTCATTGATGATCCTTACCATTTCGCCGCCATAATTGCCGTTCCAAAGCGCTTTGTTTTGGTGCTTTAATTTGAAAAGAACAGTATAAAGTTCTTCGTTTTCGTGAGACTTCCATTCAATAGGATCTTTCTCGAAAAACTCCAGGGAGCGATCGAGGCCGGCTTCCTGTCCGCTGTAGACCAGGGGCATGCCATCCATGATTACAGTGAATACGGTAGCTGCTGCAAGAGCCTCTCCGAAATTACTGTACTGGTTGCCTTCCCAGGAATTTTTATCGTGATTATCGATAAAATTCAAACGGATCCCGGCTTTCGGAAAAATAGATACATGTTCGGCGATATAGGCTTCCGTGAGTGTCTTTACACTTCTTTCATTGAGAGCGATCTGGTGAAGAATATTCCATAAGGTCCAGTTGTAGGTAATGTCAAAAGCCCTGCGGTGAAGTTCGCGGTCTTCTGCTTCTGCAAGCATCAGTACAGGCTTCAAGGCGTCAAGCTCTTCCCGTGCATTTTCCCAGAAGTCGATCGGGATGAAACTTGCGATATCGCAGCGGTATCCGTCGATATCATACTCACGGATCCAGAATTTAAGGGCTTCCGTCATATATTTGCGAAGTTCAGGATATTGGTAATCCAGTTCGATGATATCGTCATAATCTCTCCATCGGGTCGACTGGAAGGTGTCCTTGCGCGACTTTCGGTACCATTCGGGGTGTTCGGAAACGAGTGGGTTGTCCCAGCTGGTGTGATTGGCAACCCAGTCGAGAATAACATACATGCCTTCATTGTGAATTGCTTTTACCAGATGTCTGAAGTCTTCTTCCGTTCCGAATTCCGGGTTTACGGCGAGATAATCTTTTACCGAATAATAGCTTCCCAGGCTTCCTTTCCGGTGGAGTTCCCCGATAGGATGTACCGGCATCAGCCAGATGATATCGATTCCCATTTTTTTTAGCCGTCCAAGCTGCTTTTCTACCGCTTTGAAACTTCCTTCTTCTGAAAACTGCCTGATATTAAGTTCGTAAATCGTGGCATTTTTTGCCCATTCGGGAAGAGAGATTTCAACATATTGCTCAGGAAGATAACGGGATTCAGGGTGCTGTTCCATAATGTATTCGTGATAAAAAATTGTAAATATCAGCGGTACAGAAATAAATGTACCAGAATTGATTTTTGTATGATTTAAATTAAAACATCAGGGATAAATCTCTCTCGCTTTGTTTTTTATTCTACAGTTTTGGTGATGTGGTACGTAAAAATCTGAGAATTGAATAGTAAGGTTTAATTTTTGCAAACATAAAGCAGGGCTTCGGCCGTCTTAGAAAACCAATCACTTAAAATATATTTATGATTCCCAAAAAAATACACTACTGCTGGTTCGGAGGCCATGCAAAACATGAGCTGGCAGAACACTGCATCGAATCGTGGAAGAAAATCCATCCGGATTACGAAATCGTAGAATGGAACGAGAGCAACTCACCTTTAGAAGACAATAATTATGTCAGGGAAGCTTTTGAACAGAAAAAATGGGCTTTTGTCTCAGATTATGTACGCTCAAAAGTGATGTATGAACACGGCGGTATTTATATGGATACCGATATGGAGCTGAAATTACCGCTGGACGAATTTCTTACGGAGAAGGCCGTTTGTGGCTTTGAAGTGAAAGGCGTTCCGTATTCCGCGTTCTGGATGGCCGAACCGGGGCACAAATTGGCTAAAGATTTTGTCGATTATTACGACCGCCAGGATGGATTTGAAGAACGCATCAATACCGATATTTTCTCTGAAATGCTGGAAAAGGAATATGGTGCCGACCGGTACAGCGATACGGTTCAGAAGCTGAAGCACGACGTAACCCTTTATCCATCCGTTTATTTTTCACAGGATCTTCCGAAAAACTATGTGAGTCACCATTTTAACGGTTCATGGTTTGGAGGGGATGAGGAAAATACCCACAAAAAAATGGTCAATACCTATGGACTTCTCGACCGTCTGATCAATCAGCCTGATGCTTCAAAATCCATCGAAAGCATTTTAAACAAGCATAAGATCATCGATATTAAAGATGTCCTTGATCTTTTCCCGAAAGAAAGTATTGCGGCCTACCTGAAAGATGCCAAAGTAGGAAGCTGAAAATGTAGATATGGACTTTTCATTTAAAACCCGGCCCGGAGCACTCGTCTTCGGGCCGGGTTTTTTACCGTAGTGCCGATACAATCACTAGTATTTGATTCCTGTTTTCTTTAAGATAAAACTCAGCAGCCAGATCGGACCGATCAGGAGAAACTGCAGGTCTTTCAGGAAAGATGGTTTTTTACCTTCTATTTTATGGCCGAGAAACTGCAGGATCCATGTCACTATAAACACCGAAAGATAAACGATCCATGCGTTTTCCCTGAACCTGATATTGATGCCGAAAGCAAAACTTTCCATAATGATCATGATGATGACCATGATGATGCTGATCAGGACAGAAAGGCGTACATAAAAAATAGTCACAAGCGCCATCGCGATCAGGCTCACATAGCTGATACAGCCGATGTAAATGAAACAGATGGATTTGGAAGGGATCATTGAGATAAACCCTAAGATCGTCCAGAAGATCAAAGGAACGCAGATCCAGTGGATCAGTTTGTTGGTTGAGTTCCGGTGGCTTTCACTGTATTCTGCAAAAAGCAAATCAATTTTTCTCATAGCTGTAATTTGGACACACTAAAATAATAAATTTTTGTAATCACTCAAGAGATTGCTTACATTTGTGTCTATGTCTGTCTTAGAAAAATTCGGGGTTGAGATCTTTACGCAACATAATATCTTCGAGAGAATTGCGGTCGACAAACCCTTCCGTCCGGAGAACCCGGCATTTATATTTATCAAATCGGGAACCATAAAGCTGAAACAGCACTTCCGTGATCTGGAGCTTTCTGCCAATATGTTTATGGTCACCGATCCGCAGACCGTCTATGAAATGATCTCGGTGAGTGATGACTTCCAGTCGAGAATGGTTTCTTATAAAAGAGAATTTATTTCTGCTTTGTCATTAAAATTCAACCGATTAATTACCTACCGCTATTTCCGTCAGCAGATGAATATCGGGGTTCCGTTTCATGCAGATGAAATGGAGGTGGTTTGGAAAAGCGTCAACTTTTTAAAGTATATCCTTGATTCTGAAACGGAGATGACCTATAAAAAGGAGATCGTGGAGCATCTGTTTTCCGTATTCTGCTATCAGATGGCCGGAATTATTTCCAAAGAAGACAATACCGCGATGAATCAGATGTCTAGACAGGAGGAAATCGTTTTTGTTTTCCTGAATGATGTCGCCAAATACCATAATAACGAACGAAGTGTAGAGTTTTATGCAGCACGACAGTCGATTACAACCAGACATCTTTCGTCGGTCATCAAGTCGGTGACCGGTAAGTCGGCAAGTGAGATCATTGCTTTAATTGTCATCAATGAAGCGAAGGTACTGCTGAATTCTTCAAGTAAGCCTGTTTCGGAGATTTCTTCCATACTGGGATTCAGCGACCCGTATTCTTTTTCTCACTTTTTCAAAAAGCATCTAGGCGAAAGTCCGTCGCAATACAGGAATCAGTTCGAAAACTGAAATCTTACATTTGAACATCTTTTTCCAAAATTCAAACATTTGTTTGAGTTCCTTGTTGCCATAACTTTGCATTCGTAAAACAAGGTAAAATGGTACAGAATATAAAAACAGTGCTGTCGGTGATGCTGACAGTCTTTCCTGCGCTGTTTTTTTCACAGGAAATAAAACAGCTGACCGCGAATGAAGTGGCGGAACTTGCCCTGCAGAATCATCAGCAGCTGAAAGTTTCTGCGCAGAACATCGATATTGCAAAGCAGAATACCAATGTTGTAAAACTTCAGAAACTTCCCAATATTACGGCTTCTACGAGCCAGTTTTATCTGGGAGATGCGGTAGCTATCGATAAAGACTTTTCCAATTCCACAAACATTCCGATGCCCCACTACGGAAGTACGTATGGGGTTCAGGCAACTCAGCTGATCTTTAAAGGAGGTCTGGTTAATAAATCCATTGAGCTGGCCGGGCTTCGTGAGCAGCTTTCGGAGCTCGATCTGGAGAAGAACAAGCAGGACGTCAAGTTTTTGGTGATCTCTAATTATCTTGATGTCTATAAAATTTTAAATCAGCAGAAGGTTTTTGAGAGCAATAAAAAGCTGGCCCAGGAACGTCTGAAAAATATTAAGAAATTCTACCAGCAGGGGATGGTCACCAGAAATGAAGTGATCCGTGGCGAACTGGCCATTAAAAACCTGGATCAGGGAATTCTGACGCTGGTGAACAACAAACAAATCCTCAATTATAATCTGAATCTTGCGCTCGGCCTGCCTTCAGATACGGAAATAATGCGGGTCGAAAGCCTGGAAAACAAAGAGTCGGGTATCGGGATCGATTTTTATCTGAATCTGGCCCACCAAAATAATCCTTTGTTAAAATCTGCACAGACCAACGTGAATGTTGCCGACAAGAATATTGAGATCATTAAAACCGATAAAATGCCCACCATTTCAGGTTTCGGAGGGTATACGGTACAAAGGCCGATCACCACGAGAAATCCTGTTCTGGATATGTATTCAGGAGGATGGCAGACCGGGATCTCCTTAAGCTACAATATTGATAATCTTTATAAAACCAAAGAGCGGGTAAAGCTGGGCGAGCTTCAGAAAAGCCAGGCGAATGATGCCGTAACGCTGACTCAACAGAATGTGGATATGGGGGTAAATGCCGCTTACATCAAGTATCAGGAATCGATACAGCAGGCTGAGATCCTTAATGATGCTAAAAAGCTGGCGGAGGAAAACTATAAGATTACCGAGGCCAAATACCTCAATCAGCTGGCGGTACAGGCAGAAATGATCGATGCGCAGAACCAGAAATTGCAGTCGGAATTAGATTATGCCAACGCGGAAATCAATATGCTGTATCAATACTACAGTCTTCTAAAATCGACAGGAACATTATAATTTTTAAGGTAAATAAAACAATGGAAAACAAGGAACAAAATATACAGAATGCATCTTCTGCACAGACCCAAAGCCCTGCTGCAGCGAAAAAGAAACAAAATAAAAAGAACAGGATCAGGGCAATCATCTCCAATACGATTGTCTTCCTGGTCATCGGTTTCGGACTGTTCTGGCTGGTGCGTGAATATTTTCACGTAGGGGATAAAACCTATACCGAAGCTGCCCAGGTTGAAGAATTCATCAATCCGATCAACACAAGGGTTTCAGCTTATATCAAAGAAATAAAATTCATAGAACATCAGCAAGTTAAGAAAGGTGATACCCTGGTTGTCCTCGACGACCGTGAAATTCTTACGCAGCTGGGACAGGCGGAAGCAGCCTATCAGAATGCTCTTGCCCAGAGAACGGCTACAAGTTCTTCTGTGAACACCGTTTCCAATAATGTCAGTGTGATGGAATCCAATATTGCCGGTGCCAAAGCAAGACTCTGGAATGCTGAACAGAATCTTAACCGCTACAAAAACCTGTTGGCTTCCGAAGCGGTGACCAGACAGCAATACGACCAGGTAAAAACTGAATATGATGCACAAAAGGCTGCTTATGAAACATTAGTTAACCAAAAACAATCTGCAAACCTTTCTACGACCGAAGTGAAAAGCAAATTGGGAATCAATGATGCGGAAATCAAAAGAACAAAAGCCGCTTTGGATATGGCAAAGATCAACCTTTCATACACCGTAATCACGGCGCCGTATGACGGAGTAATGGGACGAAGAACCATTTCCGAAGGGCAGCTGATCCAGCCGGGGCAGCAGGTAGCAACCATTGTATTAAACGGACAGAAATGGGTAACGGCCAACTTCCTGGAAAGCCAGATGCCGGATGTGAAAATCGGTGAAAAGCTGATGATGACGGTAGATGCACTGGGAGGAAAACAGTTTGAAGGAGTGGTTACGGCCGTTTCAGCCGCAACAGGATCAAGGTATTCCAGTGTTCCGACGGATAACTCTACCGGAAACTTTATCAAAGTTCAGCAGAGAATTCCGGTAAGAATAGAATTTACAGGTTCAAACGATAAGGCAGACCTCAATAAACTGAGCGCCGGGATGAATGTAAACGTAAATATTAAATAATAGTCAATTGTCAAATGTGAATGGTCAATTTTAAATTCACAATTGACCATTCACCATTCACAATAGAGATATCATGTACAATAAAGGATTATATAACGACTGGGTTCCCAAACCTATACAGCTGCTCCTCATTGTGTTGCTGCTTGCGGTGGTGATGCCACTGGGAGGGGTGTACACGGGAAACATCAGCTATCTGGTCAGCGGAACCGGTGCGATGACCGAATATTTCATGTGGGCCAACTATGCCACCACCATCGGTATGGGCGCCTGTATGCCGATCGTCCTCCGAATGAAGATGAGGTTTAAGGTACGGGATAAAATGACGGTACTGCTCGTGCTTCTGGGATTATTAAGCTATCTGAATTCCACTACCTATGACCCTCTGATTTTTGTTTTCAGCTCATTGGTGATCGGGTTTTTAAAGATGATGGTAACGATCGAGCTTTTTCTTCCGCTGATGGCGATGATCGGCAACCGAGGAATATTCTACGGGGCTTTTTATACCTTTGTTCTCGTGCTGAATCAGGTAGTGGCTTATTATGCGGTTGATATTTCCATCCGTTACAACTGGCAGCATTTCTACATCATGGCGGCAGTAGGATGTTTCATTCTCGCTCTTCTGCACTGGATTTTTATGCACGATAAGTATTTTGCCTTAAAGGTTCCGTTGCATTATATCGACTGGCTCAGTGTTTTGCTTTTTGTGGCGACTTTTATGTTTTCGGCCTATGTTTTTTCGTTTGGAAAACAGCAGGATTGGGTGCGGTCTGCCCGGATCATCAACGCCGGGATAGCGGCTTTCATCAGCTTTGCATTGCTTGTGATCCGGCAGATGACTTTAAAGAGACCTTATTTATCCTTTAAAATTTTCACTAAAAATAATGTTCAGCATGGGCTGTTCATGCTTTTGTGCCTGGGGATGTTTTTAGGGACAACTTCTATTCAGAATACTTTTGCCGTCGGTGTTTTAGGATATGATCAGCTGACGAATGCCGGGCTGAATCTCCTGATGATTCCCGGGCTCATCCTCGCAGGAGGCACTGCTATTTTTTGGTTTAAAAAAGAGATTCCCCTGAAAATGTTCATCTTCTCCGGCTTTGCAGCGATGCTCGGGTATGCGATGGTGATGTATTTTTCAATGGTCCTGGAATTCAGCTATGAGTACTGGTATCTTCCTATGTTCCTGAAAGGCTACGGAATGGGAGCCCTGTTTATTTCCGTATGGTTTTATACGCTGGATAAGCTTGAAATGGATGATATGCTGGCCGCCATCGGTCTCGTGCTGGTGTGGAGAACCTTTCTCGCTGTCGGCATTTTCTCCGCTCTCTATTCATGGGTTCAGTACCGCTTCCAGGTGGTGGCGGTAGGAGATCTTGCCGTATATATGGATGGGATGACGGTAAGTCCGCAGACTGTGGCCGCCAATATGAAACTCATTCAGCTGAATGCTATTATCATCGCCTCCAAAAAGATATTCGGATATATAATTCTGGCCGGTATAGGTATTCTGGTCTATGTCTTTACCCATCATTTCGGGAAAGAACGTTTCGAATATGTGCGGTTTATCAGGATGCTTACCGGGAAATCGGTCATTGCCAGAAGAAGGCTCCGTGAGCGGAAAAAACTTCTCGAAGAAATAAAAGACGCAGCAGGTCCTGCGCTTTAACGATACCTTGTTTTTCATTTACTTAGTCAAAGCTTCATTTTATGTATATAGAATGGAGCTTTGCATTTTGTAAGATGTATACGGACTAATTAATCATACCTACTGTTTCTTCTTATACCATGAATTAGGAAGTGAAAAATATTTTGTAATCAAACTTAAATAATGAAATTTATGCTATAATAATTCGCCAAAAATGCGAATTAACGCACTAAAAGTAAAAAGCGGCATTTAAAATTGTTAATGATCCGGGACCAGTATATTTTAGTCCTGACAAATATAATTTTATTAATCAATTTTAAACAATGCAACTATGGCAATTACCAACTTAAACAATGTTCATCTTACCGGGCAGGAAATAGATGATGTGAAGAATGCATTAACCGGACTAGAAAATGCCCTTTCGAGAATTAATATTACCTTAACTTCAGAAGACCGACAGAAGTATGGAAGCATCAATGAGCAGAATAAGCTTTTCGTTAACAAGGTGAATGATTATCTGGTCAACCGGCCGGATCTGTGCACGACCCAGGTCGATTGGGAAGAATTCAACAATGATTTTGCGAGCCGCCTGGTTATGGAACATATAAGTGCACGGTTGAATATTCTTTATCTTAAAATTCAGAATGCAAAGATCCTTCATGATTACGACAATTATCAGGCGTCTCTGGTAGATTATGGTTTTACCGGCTTTATGGCAGGTACGGGAGCAGAAGGTTTTGAAACAAAGCTGAATGATCTTAAGCAGTTCTTTGTAAAAACTTCTCCTAAGAAAGATACAAAAGATTCTGAGGAGTAGCTTAGATGTTTGAACAGGTTGTTTAATGGTCCGTTGCGGTTGCAGAACCGTAGCGGATTTTATTTTAACCATGCCGTTAGGGTTTCCCGAAGCTTTGTTCCGGTTCAGAAGCTGAAAATCTGGGTCTGTTAACCCGGATAAACCAGTAAATAACCCATCCCGACCACTAAAAGACCGGTAGAGATTTGTTCTGAACCGTAAACTTATAATTCATCAGTGGAATTGTGAGAAGAGTTTTGTGTAGCAATAATCTGATTCATATTTATTTTTAAGTTTTTTCTGGTTTTAAATGTAATAATATACAGAGAATTATGTAGGATGATCGATTGTATCAGATAAGTCTGATCAAAACACTATCTTTGCTTTTTTTAGAACGCTATGAAAGACCTTATGGGAAAGGCGATCCGGGACTATTACCATCAGGAAAATCCCGAGAACCTGCAGACCGAAACTTCTATTTCCGAACTGGATGAGCTTCCGGTAGATTATCTCTTCCGTGATTTTGAAGAAATGAATAGACTTGAGCAGAAAGCATTAAAGCTGGCTCAGGGAAAAACTTTGGATATTGGCGCTGGAGCTGGCTCGCACAGTCTTTATCTTCAGAATGAAAGAAGTCTTGACGTGACAGCCCTCGATATATCTCCAAAATCTGTAGAAGTGTGCCAATTGAGAGGAATAAATAAAGCGGTAGCTGAGAATATGCTTTATTTTTCCGGTGAAACTTTCGATACCATTTTACTTCTGATGAACGGAACCGGAATTTTCCAAAGCCTTACAGTGATTGATATATATCTTAAAAAGCTTCACTCGCTTCTGAATGAAAACGGGCAAATCCTGATCGACAGTACGGATATTCTTTATATGTTTGACCGTGACGAAGACGGTGGCGTTTACATTCTGGCGGAAGGATATTATGGCGAACTTGATTATATTGTTCACTACAAAGGCGAATCTGAAGACCCGATCAAATGGCTCTATCTTGATTTTAATACTTTAAAAAACGCTGCGGAAAACAATGGTTTTACCATTGAGAAAATACTTCAGGAAGATGAATCTTATCTGGCCAAACTCACGAAAAAATAAGCAGGGTTTTATCGAGTTTAAATTTGCCCGGGCATGCTTGAGAAATCCCTGATCAGGCGGAAAACCGAGACCGCGGGATATGCTGAAAACCATCCTTTAAAATTGATAAGCATGATGATAAGCGTCAGGATGGCTAAAACAACAGGAAGGAACAGCGGTTTTGGCCGGTAAGGTAATTTTTTGGGCATGAAGAGGACTGATATCACCAGTAAGATGAGTGCCCCTAATGCAATGATTCCCATTTCAGGACTGTATCGCGAGGATGAATGTGCTGTAGGAAAGATGGTTGAGAAAAGATAAGTTTGCAGCAAGAAATACCCGAAACCCGCCAATAAGGTGAAAACAGCAGCAGTATATTTTCTGACTGCCAGCAGATTAAGGCATAACAGGACAGATCCGGGAAGGGTAGTGAACAGGATCGTCATAACAAAAATTGTGGTCCTGGAATAAAGCTTTATGGCATTAGGGTCTTCTGTAATATGGTCTTTCCAGGTTTCCTTTTCTTCATTTACCCTGTTTTCTTCATCCTGTTTTTTAACCCGGATTATCTCATCGACAGTTGCTTTTTCAGATTCGCTGAAGACGTGACCTCTTTCCTGTAGAACCTCAAGAGCGGCTTCCACGGCTTCCGGGGTAAAACAGTTCCCTGCGATAAGATATTTCCTGAGCTCGGCATCCGGTAATTTTCGGAGTACATTTTTGCTGACCATAACCAAAAAAAAGGGCATCGAAATGCCCATTTATCTATTGAAGTTTATAATATTTATCCTATTTCAATCCCGTTTTCCACATTGCTGTCATCCGGTGTTACGAAAGATAATTTTCCGTCCGGTTTTGTGGTTAACAATAACATTCCCTGGGATTCAATACCTCTGATTTTTCTTGGCGCAAGATTTAATAAGATCATCACCTGCTTCCCGATCACTTCTTCAGGGGTAAAGCTTTCTGCAATCCCGGAAACGACCGTTCTTACGTCAACGCCTGTATCCACAGTCAGTTTCAGCAATTTGTCTGCTTTTTCCACTTTTTCAGCTTCCAGAATAGTGGCTGTTCTCAGGTCGATCTTTGTAAAATCATCAAAAGTGATTTCTTCTTTCATAGGGTTTGCGTTAGGGTTTGTTTTTTTATTGTACTGTTTGGTCTGTTCCAGTTTCTGGATCTGGGCTTCGATGACATCGTCTTCAATTTTTGAGAAAAGAAGAGAGGCTTCGTTGATCTGGTGACCGGCTTTGATGAATACAGATTTTGTTTCAATATCCGCCCAGCTTTGCTTTTCAGCATTAAACATCGTTAATAATTTCTCGGAACTGAAAGGCATAAAGGGTTCACACAGCTGCGCCAATGCTAAGGCAATCTGAGCTCCGACAAATAGCGAATGAGCTGCTTTTTCAGGATTATCCTTGATCGTTTTCCAAGGCTCTTCAGTCTGAAGATACTGGTTTCCGAAACGAGCAAGATTCATTAAAGCCGTTAAAGAATTCCTGAATTCGTAATTTTCCAGGAAGCCTGAAATCTCTTTCGCCGATTTGTTGATTTCCTGTAATTCAGGAGCGTTAACATCTCCCTCCGGAACGACACCGTTGTAGTATTTATGAATCAGGACGGCTACTCTGTTGATAAAGTTTCCGAAGATCCCTACCAGTTCAGAGTTGTTTTTGGTCTGGAAATCTTTCCAGGTAAAATTATTATCCTTGGTTTCCGGAGCTGATGACAATAAAGCATATCTCAGAACATCCTGCTGTCCCGGGAAATCTTCCACGTATTCATGTGCCCAAACCGCCCAGTTTCTAGAGGTTGAGATTTTGTCATTTTCAAGGTTCAAAAACTCAAATGCCGGTACATTGGCAGGCATGATAAAGTCACCATGCGCCTTCATCATACTCGGGAAAATAATACAGTGGAATACAATATTGTCTTTTCCGATGAAGTGAACCAGATCAGATTCTTCACTCTGCCAGTAATCTTTCCAGTTTTTGCCGTTTTTCTCTGCCCATTCTTTGGTGAAAGAGATATATCCGATCGGTGCGTCAAACCACACATACAATACTTTTCCTTCGGCCCCTGGCAATGGAACCGGCACGCCCCAGTTGAGATCCCGGGTCATGGCACGGGGTTTCAGTCCGTCATTCAGCCATGATTTTACCTGTCCGTACACATTGGGCTTCCAATCGTCTTTATGGCCTTCAATGATCCATTCGTTGAGGAAGTCTTCGTATTCGTTCAGCGGCAGGTACCAGTTTTTTGTTTCTTTTAAGATGGGAACATTTCCGCTCAGCATCGATCTTGGATTGATCAGCTCTGAAGGCGAAAGGGTAGAGCCGCATCGCTCGCACTGGTCTCCGTATGCATTTTCGTTTCCACAGTGGGGACATGTTCCGACGATGTAGCGGTCGGCAAGGAATTCCCCGGCCTGCTCATCAAAATACTGTTCGGATACTTCTTCTGTAAACTTCCCTTTTTCGTAGAGTACCTTAAAGAAATCCTGGCTGGTTTCATAATGCTTTTCAGACGTGGTTCTGGAGTATTCATCAAATGAGATCCCCAGATCTGAAAAAGATTTTTTAATGATTTCGTGGTATTTGTCTACAATATCCTGTGGGGTAACCCCTTCTTTTTTAGCCCTTATGGTAATAGGAATTCCATGCTCATCCGAACCACAGATAAATGCTACCTCTTTTCCTGTTCTCCGTTGAAATCTTGCGTAAACATCTGCAGGAATATAGACACCTGCCAAATGTCCTATATGAACCGGTCCGTTTGCGTAAGGCAAAGCCGCCGTAATCATCTTTCTGTTCGACATTTATAGTAAAATTTTATAGAGGCAAAGATAAGGAATATATACGGAATATGACAGGGCCTTTTTAAGGCGCGATAAAGTCTATAAGGGCAGTCGGATATTACATTTAGTTAAACGTATGTTTAACTTTTTGTTAAATTTAATCCACTGTTATGTTATGCATATTTTAATTTAAACGATTGATAGATAGATGTGTAAGCTAAAACAATCGTTTAATTTACACAATTTTAATAAAAATTTTAAAAATTTATGATAATTCTTAATTTTTTTTAAATTGCAGCAGGCCTAGGCCATGTACGATAAAAGAGAAACTATATAAAAAATAATATTGTGAAAAATTTTACAACGGTATTAAAAATTGCGCCTGCATTTTTATTGGCAAGTACAATAATTCATGCGCAAACCACCGACTCTGCTACAAAAGAGAAAAAAATAGAGGAGGTTGTTCTGATTGGTTATGGGAAGCAAAAGAAAACGGATCTTACGGGGTCGATAACGTCGGTATCTTCCAAAGATTTTAATGGAGGAGCTACTTCTGCGGATCAATTAATTGTCGGGAAGACTCCCGGTGTACAGATTACGGGAAATGGTGGAGCTCCAGGATCAGGATCTACAATCAGGGTGAGAGGTAGTTCTTCTTTCCAATATAATGATCCTTTAATAGTTATTGATGGAGTACCTTTAGAAACAAATAGTTTAGCAGGGGCAACGAATCCATTATCATTAATTAATCCAAATGATATCGAAACTTTTGATATTCTTAAAGATGCTTCTGCTACTGCCATTTATGGTAACAGAGCTACTAATGGGGTTATATTAATTACAACCAAAAAAGGAACGGCGGGAAAATTCAGGGTAAATTTTAATACCAATTTTTCTGTCTCAACTAAAATGGGGAATACAGATGTTATGGATGCAGATCAATTCAGAAGCTTTGTAAATACCTATGGTACAACACAGCAAAAATCTTATTTGGGAAATGCTAATACAAATTGGCAAGACCAAATTTATCAACAGGCTTTAGGTACTGATAATAATGTGTCTCTCTCTGGAGGAATTAAAGGTTTACCTTATAGATTATCTTTAGGATATAATGAGCAAAATGGTATTGTAAAAACTAATGAATTTAGAAGAACTTCTTTGGGATTAAATCTATCGCCAAAGTTTTTTGACAACCATTTATCAATTAATGCAAATTTAAAAGGAACATTTACGGAAAACAGATTCCCTGATGGAGGAGCGATAGGTGCTGCTATTTATTTTGATCCGACACAACCGATATATTCTGGTAATTCTAATTATGGAGGATATTATGAGTGGTTGGATTCTGCAAACACAGCTACCGGACTAAATGTCAATGGAACAAGAAACCCTCTTGGTCTACTATATAGTAAAAGAGATTTATCATCTGTTTTCAGAATTATTCCAAGTTTGCAAGTTGATTATAAGCTTCATTTTTTACCAGATTTAAGATTGGTAGCAAATGTTTCTTATGATTACGCAAAAAGTGACGGTTCTACTGCCGTGGCTGCAAATTATGCACAAGGTATTGGTACTTTAGGATCTTATCGTTCATATTCACAGGAAGCTAAAGGTAAATTATTGGAAACATATTTTAATTATGTTAAAAAAATAGACGCTATAGCTACTAATATTGATATTATTGGAGGTTATTCTTATCAGGATAAACATGAGATAACTCCAGTAGCACCAACTTATTACGGGAATGGTCAAAAAACCGATTTTTCGACTGCGGGAGATAATCAAAGAACGATGCAGTCATACTACGCAAGAGGTATTTTTACAATAGCCAATAGATATATTATTAACGGATCAATAAGAAGAGATGGGTCATCTACTTTCTGGAATGGAACAGACAAAAATAATTTATGGGGGAATTTTTCCGGTGTATCTGTTGCATGGAAAATTAATGAAGAAAGTTTTTTGAAGAATGTAAAACTTATTAATTCTTTAAAATTAAGAGCAGGTTGGGGACAAACTGGGCAACAAGAAACAGGAGGTTTTTATACTGCTTTTGGGTCATATTCATATAGTAATAGCAGTACTTCACAGTATCAGCTTGGTGACACTTTTTACACGTTGTTAAGACCTGATATTTATAACCCAAATTTAAGATGGGAAACTACTACTGCAAAAAACATAGGATTAGATTTTGGAATTTTGAATAATAGAATCAACGGTTCGGTAGATCTTTTTGCAAAAAGAACGGATGATAACAGCTTAATTGCGAATGTACCGACTTGGGCAGGAGGTCTTAATAACTTTGTTACTAAAAATGTTGGCGTAATTGATAATAAAGGAATTGAATTTAATCTGAATATTGTACCTGTAAAGAATGAGAACTTAACATGGGATGTTAATTTTAACTTCAGTAAGGCAAACCCTAAAATTATTAGCTTCTCACAATATGTTGATTCTTCGTATAGATTTCAGACATCATCATCAAATATTACAGGAATTAATAACTATATAGAATGGAATTCTGTAGGATATGCACCCAATTCTTTCTTTGTCTACCAGCAAGTTTATGATAGTAATGGAAAAGCTCTTGAAGGAGTATATGTAGATAGAAACGCAGATGGAAAAATTGATGATTCTGATAAATATTTTTATAAATCGCCTAACCCAAGCGCAATTTTAGGTTTTTCAACTAAAATATCTTACAAAAAATGGGATTTTGGAACTACACTTAGGGCTATCTTAGGAAACTATGTTTATAATAATTCAGCTTCTAACAGTTCAATTGCAAATATTCAAAATAATAATTTCTTGAGTAATACTAATGTAAGTGTTTTAAATACCCAATTTGCAACTACACAGTTATTTTCTGATATGTTTGTTGAAAATGCTTCATTTTTAAGGATGGATAATTTGACGATTGGTTATAATGTAGGAGAATTTATGGGTAAGGGAACTAATTTAAGAATAAATGCTATGGCACAAAATGTATTTGTAATCACTAAATATAAAGGTATTGATCCAGAGATTTTTAATGGTGTAGATAATGGATTTTATCAAAGGCCTAAAGTGTATTCATTAGGATTTAACTTTCAATTTTAATTAACATGAAAAATAAATATTTATACAAAAAAATAATTATAGGGTCTATTGTGTTAGGAACTGTAATTTCAGCAGGCTCGTGCTCACAAGATCTGGAAAGAGAACCAAGTTTAGGACTTACTGCCTCTGTATTATATAAAGATTTTAATAACTATAAACCTGCTTTAGCAAAAATCTATGCTGGATTGGCAATTGGAGGACAAGGAGATCAGAATAACGGAGATGCAAATACGGATATTGGAGGCATTGATGGTGGATTTTCCAATTATCTTCGTCAAATGTACAGTATGCAGGTATTAACAACTGATGAAGCGGTTATCGCTTGGGCAGATTCCGGTCTACCAGAAATGCATAAAATGACTTGGGATGCTTCAAACCCTTTCATAACAGCGATATATTACAGAATCTATAGTGTAATTGCTACAAGTAATGAATTTATTAAAAACACTACAGATGAAAAACTTTCTACAAACGGCATTACAGGAAATAATCTGACTGAGGCAAAATACATGCGTGCCGAAGCGCGTTTTTTGAGAGCACAATCTTATTATCACGCATTAGATTTATTTGGAAATGTTCCTAATGTAACAGAAGCTACAGATATTATTAATACTCCTCCACCAAGAATTGCGAGAGCAGAATTATTCAAATATGTAGAAGCTGAACTTTTAGCTTGTGCCAATGATCTTAAAGATGCAAAAACTAATGAGTATGGAAGAGCAGATAAAGCTGCAGCTTGGGCTTTACTAGCAAGATTGTATTTAAATGCTCAAGTTTACACAGGTACAGGAAGATATACAGATTGTATTACGTATTGTAACAAAATTATAAGTGCTGGTTATACTCTAAAATCAAATTATGGATCATTATTTATGGCTGATAATAATGTAAGTAATCCTGAAGTTATTTTATCTGTAAACTACGACGGTACAAGTACAAAAACTTATGGTGGTTCAACTTTCATGGTACATGCCGCTGTTGGAGGATCTATGCCTGCTTCTGATTTTGGAATAAATGGGGGTTGGGGTGGCCTAAGAACTACAAAATCTTTTGTTAATCTATTTGCAGGTTCTCCAAGTGATCAAAGAGGAAATTTCTACACTACTGGTCAGAATTTAGAAATAAATAATGTATCAACATTTACAGATGGTTATGCATTTATTAAATATAAAAATATAAAATTTTCTAACGGTGCTCCTGGATCAGACGCATCAGGTAATTTTGTCGATGCAGATATTCCATTGTATCGTTTGGCTGATATTTATTTGATGTATGGTGAAGCTGTTACAAGAGGAGGATCAGGAGGAAATATTACTACTGCATTAGGATATGTGAATGCCTTGAGAACAAGAGCTGGAGGTAATACAGTTGCGTCAATTAATACCGATTTCTTCTTAGATGAAAGAGCAAGAGAAATGTCTTGGGAAGGAACAAGAAGAACGGACTTGATCCGTTATGGTAAATTTACGACTGGTTCTTATCTATGGCCTTGGAAGGGAGGTGTGAAAGATGGTAAAGCTGTTGAGGATTACAGAAATCTGTTTCCTTTGCCAGCTAATGAGATCGTGGCAAATCCTAATTTGGTTCAAAATCCTGGCTATTAATAAAAAAACACTATTAAAATGAAACATGTATTTAAAATATTCACACTTTTTGTGGTAGCTTTTTTAGTAGCTTCTTGTGATAAAGATGAAGATCAGGCTGTTTTACAGAATCCGTCTGCATCTAGTATTAAAGCAGATAAAACTACTTTAGTTTTAATAAAAGATAATGAATCTCAAACTGCCATTACATTCGATTGGAGTAATCCTGATTATGGAGTAGCAGTAGCACAAAAGAATCAATTACAAATTGCTGTAAAGGGAACAAATTTTGCCAGCCCAAAAAATATAGATTTAGCAGATGGAGCTAAAAAAGTTAGCTATACAGTTGCTGAATTCAATACTGTCTTATTAGACGCAGGATTGTTGCCTGGTGTTGCAACAGATATTGAAGTGAGACTATCTTCAAAGTTAGGAAGTTATGATGCTGTTACTTCTAACTCTGTAACTGTTAAAGTTACGCCTTACCTTACAGAATTTCCTTCTTTCTATATTGTGGGAGACGCATCGGCTGTAGGTTGGAACGCGGGAACAGCACAATTGCTTTATAAGAAAGACAACCTTTCTACCATTTATACCTATCTCGAAAATGGTAAATCTTTTAGATTCCTGGGGCAACAGGACTGGGGACCTCTTAACTACAGTTTGGATGTTGCGGGAATGAACGCCGGAAACAGGTATTTTAAAACATGGTCTACCAACTTATCACCTTCTACACCTGAAAATATACAGTTTACCGGAGCGTCTGGAATGTATAAGGTGCAGATAGACGCTGATGCTACGGTAAAATCTATTACAGTTTCGGCTTCTCCTGTTAATACATGGAATCCTGCAAATGTATATTTAGTAGGAACTGTAAACGGTTGGAATTCTGCAACGGCTATTCCGATGACAACCTTAGGAAATGGTAAATTTGAATATACTGTGGCACTTCCGGCTGCTTCTGAATTTAAGTTTTTAGGACAACAAAGCTGGGGAGATCTGGATTGGGGAAATATTACAGCCGATGGGAATACAGGATATTTAGGACCAAAAGGAAGTAACGGAAATATTAAATTTGATGGAACCGGAGGTAATTATAAAATCTCTGTTGATGTAAAAATGGGAACTTACAAAATCCAGCCGTTATAATATTAATTTAAGTTGAATAACATAGCAAAGTGTTGCTTTTCGGCAGCACTTTCTTTATTTTTAAAGTTTATAAATAATCATTATGAAGAAAATTACGATGGGGGCAGTCTTGTTCTCGATGATGTTTGTGGGTGTTAATGCACAATCTTTAAAATCGCCGGACGGAAAATTTGAGATGGATTTCCAACTGAAGCAGGGCGTACCTTACTATAACCTAAAATATAACGGCAAAACAATAGTTGAAGATTCAAAACTGGGACTGAGATTATTTAAAGATACTTCGATCAAATTTGCATCTGAAATTGCTAAGCCCGAAGATGTAAAGTTTGATCTTAATAACGGCTTTACCAAAGTTGATGAAAAACATGACGCCAAAAATGAAACCTGGCAACCGGTTTTAGGGGAGAAAAAAAATTATATTAATAACTATAATGAATTAGCAGTAACCCTTCACCAGGATGCTACTGACCGGAATATTATTGTTAAATTCAGACTGTTTAACGACGGATTAGGTTTCAGATATGAATTTCCACAGCAGAAAAACCTGAATTATTTTGTGATCCGTGAAGAGGATTCCGAGATCGATTTCCCGACCGATATGAAAGCCTGGTGGATCGTAGCCGATTATGATTCTCAGGAATACCAATACCAGGAGACAAAACTTTCCGAGATCCCTGCAAGATGGCCGAAAGCCGCAGATGCTAATGCGTCCCAGACCTTAATTAAAAATGCAGTGCAGTCACCGGTAATGCTCAAGCAGGAAGGTAAACAACCATTATATATTAACGTTGCAGAAGCGGCCGTTTTAGATTATCCGGCTTCTCACCTTGAAGTGGATGCGGTTAATTTTAAATTTAAAACCCATCTTACTGCTGACAGGCAAGGCGCAAAAGGATATATTCAAACACCATCCGTAACGCCTTGGAGAACCATTATTGTGGCTCCGAAAGCAGAAGAGGTGATGGATTCTAAAATGCTTTTCAACCTGAATGAACCTACAAAATATACCGACACTTCTTATATTCATCCTACAAAATACATGGGTGTATGGTGGGAAATGATTATCGGAAAATCCCAGTGGGCCTACGGTCAGCCGGAATCAAATGTCCGTATTGGAGTAACCGACTTTTCTAAATTAACACCCAACGGAAAACACGCGGCCAACAACACAAAAGTTAAGGAATACATCGATTTCGCAGCAGAGAACGGTTTCCAGGGACTTTTGATTGAGGGCTGGAATGTCGGATGGGAAGATTGGTTCGGCCACTCGAAAGAGTTTGTTTTTGACTTCATTACACCGTATCCTGATTTTGATATCAAAATGTTGAATGAATATGCACATTCAAAAGGGATTAAGCTGATTATGCACCACGAAACTTCAGGTTCTGCAACCAATTATGAAAGATGGGCTGATAAAGCGTATCAGCTCATGAATAAATATGGCTACGATGCAGTGAAAACAGGATATGTGGGCGATATGATCCCACGGGGAGAACACCATTACTCTCAATGGACGATCAACCATTTCTACAGAATTGCAGAAAAGGCCAATGAGTATAAAATCATGGTCAATTCTCACGAATCCGTGCGTCCTACCGGAGAAAGCCGTACCTATCCGAACTATATTTCTGCAGAAGCAGCCCGTGGAACGGAGTACGAAGCTTTTGGAGGAAATAACCCGGATCACCAGACGATTCTTCCGTTTACAAGATGGATGGGTGGATCAATGGACTACACACCCGGAATTTTCCAGACAAAACTGGATTACTATTTCCCCGGAGACAAACGCTTTGTTAAAACAACTTTAGTTAAGCAATTAGCGCTTTATGTAGTAATGTATATGCCGCTTCAGATGGCTGCCGACCTTCCTGAAAATTACAGGAAACACATGGATGCTTTCCAGTTCATCAAAGATGTGGCAGCCGATTGGGACGATACCAAAATTTTATCAGCTGAACCCGGAGATTATATCATCACGGCAAGAAAAGCAAAAGGTACCGAAAACTGGTTCGTCGGTGGAATTACTGATGAAAATAAACGCGATTACACCGTGGATTTCTCCTTCCTTGATAAAGGTAAAAAGTATGAAGCCACGATTTATGAAGACGGTAAAGATGCAGATTACATCGACAACCCTCAAAGCTATCACATTTACAAGAAGAAGATTACAAGCAAGTCTAAAATCAACTTGAAAATGGCACGAAGCGGTGGGTTTGCTATATCTGTAAAACCTGTGAAATAAAACGAAAGTTTCCTGAAGACCATTTATTTTCAGGAGCTTTTTCCCGCTCTCCGCTCATACTCCTCGCGCCGCTGCATGGCCATCCCCGCTGTGGGGTAACCGCTGCGATCGGGGCTATGGGTGGAGAGCCTTTTAAGAAACCATCGTGAAAAATACCGAATCACCTCGGAATACTGAAAACAAAAATCAGTAATATTTTAAAATCGACGCTGATTCAAGAATAGTAAAATATGAAAAAAATATACCTCACCTTTGCCGTTTCCATAGCGTCCCTGGCGTTTTCCCAAATCCAGAAAGTGGAACCCGCCTTTTGGTGGAAAGGCATGAAAAATCCTGAGCTGCAGATCCTGGTCTACGGAAAAAATATTGCCAATGATGAACTCGAAGTTTCAGATGGCGTTCAGATCAAGAATATCCAAAAAGTTGAAAATCCGAATTACGTTTTTATAACCGTAAATACAAATGAGATCAACGTTCCGAAGTTTAAGATCAATACTAAAAAAGGAAAAAAAACAACCAGCTCTTACACTTATGAATTAAAGCAAAGAGAGCCCCATTCTGCAGATAGAGAATCTTTTACGTCTAAGGATGTCATGTATCTCATTATGCCCGACCGTTTTGCCAATGGTGATGAAAAAAATGATTCAAACCCTAATTTAACGGAAAAAGCAAACAGAAGCCTTCCCAACGGACGTCATGGCGGAGACTTACGTGGAATTATCAACAATCTCGATTATATTCAGAATCTGGGAGCAACAGCAGTCTGGCTTACTCCGGTGAATGAAGACAATGAAAAAGTATATTCTTATCACGGCTATGCACAGACCGATTTATATAAAATAGATGCTCGCTACGGAACCAACGAAGAGTATCGTGAACTCTCCCAAAAATTAAACAAAAGAAACATGAAGCTTGTGATGGATTATGTAACCAATCACTGGGGAATTTCACACTGGATGATCAAAGATCTGCCGACAAAAGACTGGATCCATTGGTTTAATAATGGAGAAAACGGCTTTGAGCGTTCCAATTACAAAACAACGACACAGTTTGATACCAATGCTTCAGATATTGATAAAAAATTAGCATTAGACGGATGGTTTGATACGACAATGCCTGATATTAACCAAAAGAATCCTTTAGTTTTAAAATATCTTACCCAAAACGCAATCTGGTGGATAGAATATGCAGATTTAGGTGGTTTCAGGGTAGATACATATCCTTACAACGATAAGGAGGCAATGGCGAAATGGGCCAAAGCAATTACCGACGAATACCCGAAATTCAATATTGTAGGAGAAACGTGGCTCAATACCGCCGGCTATATCTCAGCGTGGCAGAAAGACTCAAAAACGGGTGAGGCTGCCCATTATAATTCCTATTTACCTTCAGTGATGGATTTTATGCTGTATGGAGATATGTCGAAAGCCTTAAAGGAAAAAGAAGGCTGGGACACGGGAATGAACCGTATATACAACAGCCTGGCAAGCGATTTCCTTTATCCCGATATCAATAACGTCATGGTTTTCTTTGAAAATCATGATACCGAAAGATGGAATGAAATATTCAATAATGATCCGAAAGCCTATAAATTGGGCTTAACATTAATTTCCACGGTCCGCGGAATTCCACAAATCTATTACGGATCCGAAGTCGCAATGCGCGGAGATAAAAATAAAGGCGGGGATGCCGATATCCGCAGGGATTTTCCGGGTGGATGGAAATCGGATAAAGTAAATGCTTTTAAACCCTTGGAACAGACTCCCGAACAAAAAGAATTTTATCAGTTTACCCAAAAATTATTAAACTGGCGAAAAGGAAAAACCGTGATCCACACTGGAAAAACTAAAAATTTTGTTCCTCAGGATAATGTTTTTGTGTACTTTAGATACAATGAAAAAGAAAGTGTGATGGTCATTTTAAATAACAATGAAAAAGAGCAGACCTTGGATCTGAAACATTTTTCCGAATCACTGAAAGGATTTTCAAAAGGAAAAGACATTATTTCAGACAAAGAATTTTCAATACAGAATAACTTAACAATCCCTGCGAAAACATCGATGGTTATTGAATTGAAATAAAGCATGAATACTACATCACAATCAATTTTCGTGATCTGGATTAAGTGAAATCGAAGATTCGGCGAAGTCAAATGCCTTTTGATAACTTAAAAAACAGTTAGCAGTTAAGAAGAAAACTTGCGTTAAAAAATAAAATTTAAAGGTTTAAAATTAAATATGAAAAAAACAACAATATTCTTTAGTTTCATTTTATGCATATTGAGCTTTACGATCATTTCGGCTCAGACAAAATTTGAAAACGAGAAAAAAGAAATCGGAACGATGCTCGACGGATTCAATGTCGCTGCTGCAAAAGCAGATTTTACAGCGTATTTCAATTATTTTGCCGATGAATCGACATTCATCGGTACGGATGCAACAGAAATCTGGAATAAAAAAGATTTTATGGCCTGGGCCAGACCGCACTTCGACAAAAAGCAAACCTGGAATTTTACCTCTCTAAAAAGAAATATCTATTTCAGCAAAGATGGCAAACTGGCGTGGTTTGATGAATTGCTCGACACTCAAATGAAAATATGCCGTGGCTCCGGCGTTGTCGAAAAAATCAATGGAGCTTGGAAAGTGAAGCAGTATGTCCTTTCGGTAACAGTTCCCAATGAAATTGTCGATAAAGTAGTCGCTGAAAAAACGCCGATTGAAGATGCATTAATCCAAAAAATGAAGAAATAATGGCTGAAATGGTTGGAAAAGTAGAATCTGGAAAATCTGGAAAAGTTAAAAAGCCAAATCTTTCCATGCTTCAGATCATCAATATGAGCATGGGGTTTTTGGGAATTCAGATGGCTTTTGGTTTACAGAACGGTAACGCAAGCCGGATTCTGGCTAATTTTGGCGCAGATGTTCATGAACTGTCATGGTTCTGGCTGGTGGCTCCTGTAACGGGACTTATTGTTCAGCCGATTATCGGTCACATGGGAGACAATACCTGGAGTCCGTTGGGAAGAAGAAAGCCTTACTTTTTAATCGGTGCGGTTTTATGTGCGATAGGGCTGGTGATGCTTCCCAATGCAGCTTCTGCCACTCAGATGATGGCGGCCAATGTATTGCTGATGGCTGTTATTTTCCTGGCGATGATGGATGCATCCATTAATGTGGCCATGGAACCTTTCAGGGCCCTGGTAGGGGATATGCTGCCGAAACACCAGGCAACCATAGGGTTTTCTGTCCAGACGATCCTGATCGGAATAGGCGCCGTGATCGGGTCTGACCTTCCGTCGTGGCTCACGAAAATGGGCTTTTCCAATGAAGCACCGAACGGATTTGTGGCAGATAATGTGATTTATGCTTTTTACATCGGGGCAGCAGTGCTGATCGTATCAATTCTTTATACCATAATAACGACCAAAGAATATTCTCCCGAAGAATTTGCGTCATTTGAAGGCGGAAAAGAAATAGCAGAAGAAAAATCGAAACTTTCGGATATTTTTAAAGATTTTGCCAATGTCCCTTCCCAGATGAAAAAATTAGGAATTGTACAGTTCTTTTCCTGGTTTGCCCTGTTTACGATGTGGGTTTTTACGACGAGTGCTCTGGCCACACATCATTTCGGGCTTTCTCCGGATGATACCCACTCTGCGGAATTTAATAAAGCTGGTGACTTGACAGGAAGTTTGTTTGGAAGTTATAATTTCTATGCTATCTTCTTTGCCTTTGCTCTTACTCCTATTGCGAAATTTATAGGTAAAAAGCAGACCCATGCGTTAGCACTCACCTGCGGAGGACTGGGATTGATCGCCATGTATTTTATTAAAGACATTCATTATTTGTGGATTTCAATGATCGGATTGGGGTTTGCCTGGGCGAGTATTCTGGCCATGCCTTATGCCATGCTGATCGATTCGATCCCGCAAAAGAAAATGGGTGTCTATATGGGAATTTTCAACTTTTTTATCGTGATTCCTCAGATCATCAACGGAGTTTTCGGAGGGCCGATTGTGAGCGGTATTTTTGGGAAAATGGCAATCGATTACATTGTTGTAGGAGGAATCTGTATGCTGTTGGGCGCATTTTTAACCCTGATTTTCGTTAAATCAGAACATGATAGTCCAAACGAAATAGAAGAAGAAATCCAGCAGGTACATTTTTAAATTAAATTTTGTATCTTGAATAATCAATAGGAGCGGACTTTAGTCCGCTTTTTATATGTAATGAAATGGCTTTAGCCGAAATTTAAATACATATAGTTTTTAAATATTACAAGAATTAGCTTAAACCCATTCTTATCCTACATCAACACCTTACCGATTTATTGAATGTAAATTTGTATTATAAAATAGACAATATGAAAACAGTATATCATAAAGCAGACACAAGAGGCCACGCCAATCACGGCTGGCTGAATTCATACCACACGTTTAGTTTTGCTAATTATCAAAACCATGATAGAACCCATTTCGGAGTATTGAGAGTGCTGAACGACGACACCGTTTCCCAGGGAATGGGATTCGGAACCCATCCGCACAAAAACATGGAAATTATTTCAATTCCTCTGGAAGGGGATCTCGAGCATAAGGATTCGATGGGAACAATAGCTGTCATCAGAAAAAGGGAGATTCAGGTGATGAGCGCCGGAACCGGAGTGATGCACAGCGAATACAACAAAAATAACGATGAAGAAGTGAAATTTCTACAGATCTGGGTTTTTCCTAGAGAAGTGGATGTTGAACCGAGATACGATCAGAAAAGCATTAAGGAAGGTGAGAAAATAAACGGTTTCCAGCAGATTTTATCTCCAGATAAAAACGACGACGGGGTTTGGATTCATCAGGATGCCTGGTTCAATCTGGCAAACTTTACCAAAGGAAACGGTAAAAATTATACCCTTCATAAAAAAGAAAACGGCGTATATGCATTTGTCTTGAAAGGTAGCGCTAAAGTAGGCGACAGGATTTTAAATGAAAGAGACGGTTTAGGAATCTGGGATACTCAGAGTTTTCATATCGAAGCCGTGGAAGATGCAGAAATTCTTCTCATGGAAGTTCCGATGGAATTGCCGTCTTACCTTAAATAATATTAAATTTGTAAACTTAAATAAAAAACAATGAAAATTTTAGCCATAGCCGGAAGCAATTCCGAGACGTCCATCAATAAACTTTTGGTTTCTTACGCAGCTTCACTCATCGAAAACGCAGAAGTGGAAATCATCGATATGAATCAGTTTGAAATGCCGATTTATAAACATCAGCGTGAAGTAGAAAATGGAGTTCCCCAGCAGGCCGCAGACTTTGCTGCAAAAATCGACGCCGCAGATATTCTTTTGGTTTCGCTTTCAGAACACAACGGAACCTATTCCACAGCGTTCAAAAATGTATTCGACTGGACTTCCAGAATCAAAGACAGAGCCGTTTGGAATGAAAAACCCATGTTGTTGATGGCGACAGCTCCGGGAGCGAGAGGTGGGTTAGGTGTTTTGGAAGCCGCAGCTAAAAGATTTCCCCTTCACGGTGGAAATATTGTCGATACTTTTACCCTTCCGTTCTTCAACGATAATTTCGACAAATCGGCACAAAAAATCTCCAATGATGAGAAAGACAGTGAATTGAAGGAAAAAATCGCAAAAATTTCAGCCTTGGAAATTATCCTTGAAAAATAGATTTGAATATTAAGTTAAAATTAATATCTTTGCAAAAAGAAAAAAGATGAATATTCAGACCACTTTTAAAGAATGTTTCTCAAAGAAAGGGAATGTTGTGGGCTCTGAAATTCTGAGATAATACAACGGCCGATAATCTACTAAGATTGTCGGCTTTTTTATTTTTAAAATTGAAATTTAAACATAGAAATAAATTGTGCCAATTTAGTGCATTACCAATGATTATCATTGGTAAATTGTTAAACTGATACACTGTTACATTAATAATATGAGCAACACTTACAAATCTGCAGGAGTAGACAAAGAAGAAGGATACAAAACCGTTGATAAAATCAAAAAGGCTGTTGGAGAAACTCACAATTCCAATGTTTTGAATCATTTGGGAAGTTTCGGAGCTTTCTACGAAATCGGAGGATACAAAAATCCTGTCCTGGTTTCAGGGACCGATGGGGTGGGAACTAAGCTTAAAGTCGCTTTAGATTCAAAAAAATATGATTCTATCGGGGTAGACTGTTTCGCCATGTGTGCCAATGATATCCTTTGCCACGGTGCAAAACCATTATTTTTCCTCGATTATCTTGCCTGCGGAAAGCTAGATTCCGAAATTGCTGCAGAAATCGTTTTGGGAATGGTGGAAGCTTGTAAAGACAACAACTGCGCACTGATCGGTGGAGAAACTGCCGAAATGCCGGGAATGTACCAGCCGGGAGATTACGATGTAGCGGGATTCTGTGTAGGAATTGTTGAAAAAGATCAGATTATCGACGGTTCGAATATAAAACCGGGAAATAAAATTATTGCATTGCCAAGTTCAGGATTCCATTCCAACGGATTTTCACTGGTAAGAAAAGTTTTCCCTGATTTCAACGAAGAATTTGAAGGAAAACCTTTGTATGAAACACTTTTGGTTCCTACAAGATTGTATTATAAAGATATTCATAAAGTTCTTGAAGAAGTGAACGTATGCGGAATTGCCCACATCACAGGTGGCGGTTTATACGAAAACGTTCCGAGAATCATTCCTGAAGGCTTATGTGCTTCTATTGATGCTTCAAAAATCAATATTCCTACCATCATGCTTGAACTGGAAAAAAGAGGAGGTGTAACCCGCGAAGAGATGTTCGGAACCTTCAATATGGGAGTCGGAATGATCGTTGTGGTAGATGCAGAACATGCTGAAAAAGTGCTTCACCTTTTAGATGATGCTTACGAAATCGGAGAAATCACAGAAGGAAGCGAAAAGATTAATTTGAAAATTTGACAATTTATCAATTAGATAATGTTTCTATTTCATTTTCAAATTAACTCATTTTCAAATTGACTCATTAATGAAAAACTTAGTCATACTTGTTTCAGGTTCGGGAACCAATCTTCAGCGAATCATCGATACTATTGACAGCGGAGAAATCCCGAATGCAAAAATATCTTTGGTCGTGGCCGACAGAGAATGCTACGGACTTGAAAGGGCAGCAAAACATAATATAAAAAGTATCCTGATTCCGAGAGGAAAAAACTTCAGTGCCGAGCTGGCCAAAGTTATTCCCGGAAATACAGACTTAATCGTTTTAGCAGGATTTTTATCCATTCTGAAACCTGAATTCTGTGAAAGCTGGAAGAAAAAAATAATCAACATTCATCCGGCATTGCTTCCGAAATTCGGAGGAAAAGGAATGTGGGGACATCATGTTCACAACGCCGTGATTGAAGCAAAGGAAAAAGAAAGTGGAGCCACTGTACATTTCGTAACCTCAGGAATAGATGAAGGAGAAGCGATTCTCCAGAAATCATTCGAAATCACAGAAAATGACACTCCAGAAACCGTAGCGGAAAAAGTTCATTTAATTGAATATGAAATTTTTCCGAAAGCAATAGATCAAGTATTAAGTAATAATTAAACCGTAATGGTTAACAACCGAAAAATTCCCCTCCTTTGGAGGGGTGGCAAAAATTAAGAAGTAATTTTTGACGGGGTGGTTAAACATCATTTGCTAAGTATAAACTGAATATTCACGACATAGTCTGGTCTTTGAGACAATATTCAGAAATAAAATATAGTCTTAGCTCGCTTTGCATTAAAAGCAATAATCAACACATTTAGATTTATTATTTCGAAAAACAAGAAAATCTAAGTAAAAATAAGTTCGGAGGTGAAAGACCCGGACACAGTTTGAAATAGCTGTAAAAAGTAAAAAATTGAAAGTAAGATGAGCAAAAAAAGAGTTTTAATCAGTGTTTCTGACAAAAGCGGTTTGATCGAATTCGCGCAGTTTTTGGAAGCCCAGAAGTACGAATTGATTTCTACAGGAGGGACATTCAAACATTTGAAAGATGCTGGTTTAAATCCGATTCAGATTGATGAGGTTACCGATTTTCCTGAAATGTTGGATGGAAGAGTGAAAACATTACACCCGAAAGTTCACGGTGGATTGTTGGCAGTTCGTTCAAACGAAGAACACATGAATACCGTTCAGCAACACGGAATTGGTCTGATTGACATGGTGATCGTAAATCTTTATCCTTTTTTCGAAAATGTGAATAAAGATATTTCGCTTCACGAAAAAGTTGAATTCATCGACATCGGAGGTCCTTCCATGCTTCGTTCTGCGGCTAAGAACTTTGATTCTGTGACGGTCATTACGGATGTGGAAGATTATGCAGCCGTAAAAATCGAAATGGAGCAGAACGGCGATACCTACATCGAAACCCGTAAAAAGCTTGCCGGTAAAGTATTCAATCTTACCTCTGCTTATGATGCAGCGATTTCAAGAATGCTTTTGGAAGAAGATTATCCGACTTATTTAAATGCTTCTTACAAAAAAGTTTCCGATCTCAGATACGGTGAAAACCCACATCAGACAGCGGCTTACTATGTTTCTACTTTTGAGAACGGGGCCATGAAAGATTTCGAACAGTTGGGAGGTAAGGAATTGTCTTTCAATAATCTTCGCGATATGGATCTTTGCTGGAAAGTCGTTACCGAATTCAAAGAAGAAATGGCATGCTGCGCCGTGAAGCACTCAACACCTTGTGGCGTTGCCATCGGAACTTCAGCACTGGAAACTTATCAGAAAACTTTCGAATGCGATCCGGTATCCATTTTTGGCGGAATTGTTGCAATGAACTACAAAATCGATGCGGCTACAGCTGAAGAATTAAATAAAACTTTCCTTGAAATCGTTATGGCTCCTGAATTCGATGAGGAAGCTTTAGAAATTTTAAGAAAGAAGAAAAATTTAAGAATTATAAAAATCGTAAACCCTGTTTCCGATAAGCAGACCTGGGTGAAGATCGACGGAGGAATTTTAGTTCAGGATAACGACAGTATCTTCTCAGATGATATCAAAGTGGTAACTGAAACTCAGCCAACAGAAGAGCAGAAAAAAGCATTACTATTCTCTCAGAGAGTTGTGAAATATGTGAAGTCTAATGCAATTGTGGTTTCCAACGGTATTCAGGCTTTCGGAATCGGTGGCGGACAGGTCAACAGAATCTGGGCTACGCAACAGGCGATCGAAAGAGCAAAAGAAAAATTCTCGGGAGATTTGGTGTTAGCCTCAGATGCATTTTTCCCTTTCCGTGACGTTGTAGATTTCTGCGCTCAGGAAGGCATCACAGCAATCATCCAGCCTGGCGGAAGTGTAAAAGATCAGGACAGCATCGATGCAGCCAATGAGCACAAGATTCCGATGATGTTTACCGGGATCAGACATTTTTTACATTAATGGTAAAGCAAGTGGCCTCTGGCTATTGGCAATTGGCTAAAATTATATTTTGAGATTGTATTTATAGCATTCAAAATTATATATTTGTAAATTATAGACTAGATAATTAAATAAAGTATGAGAATATTAATCATAGGTGAAGGTGGAAGAGAATCTGCTTTGGCTGCTAAACTTCAGGATGATTCGAGAATTACTAAGATGTTTTTCGCCAACGGAAACGCTACTACTGATGTAATAGGAAAAAATGTTCATTTATCGGAGATTAAAGAACTGAGAGATTTCGCAATCAAAGAAAAGATCGATTTAACGATCGTTGGTCCCGAAGCACCGCTGGTAGCTGGTCTGAAGGATGAATTTAAAAAACACGATCTTAAAGTTTTTGGTCCCGCTCACAAAGTGGCAAGCCTGGAAGGAAGTAAGGCTTTCTCTAAAAAATTTATGCAGACCTATGATATCAAAACGGCAAAAGCTGAAGTATTTGATTCATACAATGACGCTAAACAGTATGTTCAGACACAGCAATATCCTCTTGTAATTAAGGCGAGCGGACTGGCTGGAGGAAAAGGTGTCGTGATTTGCGATACGCTGGAAGAAGCGGAAGCGACCATTCATGATTTCATGATCAGAAGGATCTTTGGAGATGCCGGAATCCGTTTGGTGATCGAAGAATACCTTGAAGGCTTTGAAGCCTCAATTATTGCCTTCTCAAATGGGGAAAAACTTTTTCCTTGTGTTGCTGCCAAAGACTATAAAAAAGCAGGAAATGGAGATACAGGGCCTAATACCGGAGGGATGGGATGTGTTGCTCCAAGCCCCGAATTTACGCAGACACATTACGAAGATTTTGAAAAAAATATCATGCAGCCTACTCTTAATGGGCTTAAAGCAGAAGGACTTGGTTTTAAAGGGATCATTTTCTTCGGATTAATGGTCACCAAAAACGGAACCTATCTTCTGGAATACAACATGAGATTCGGAGATCCTGAAACTCAGGTGTTAATGGCCTTAATGGAAAACAATCTCCTTGATGTCATCCAGGATTGTATGGACGGTAAAGAGATCGAACTTAAATTTAAAGACGAAAAAGCCGTGTGCCTGGTAATGTGCTCAGGAGGATATCCTAGAAATATCGAATTAGGTTTCGAGATTGTAGGAGAAGATAAAATGAAATACAGCAAGCTTTTATATGCAGGTGCCATCAGGAAAGGTGATAAAGTAGTTTCAAACGGAGGCCGGGTTCTCAATATTGTAGCTACCGGAGCAACTTACGAAGATGCCCGCAAAAAAGTCTACGAAGACGCAAGTCACGTACATTTCGATTACGGCTTCTACAGAGAAGACATCGGAAAGTTCTAACATAAATCACGAAAAAAGATTTGGAGAAATCCAGGTCTTTTTTTGTAAAGAATTTAATAGCAGTAAGCTTTAAGCTATAGGCGAAAAGCTTTAAACAATTACAAATGCCTACTGCTTTCAGCCTATAGCCTAAAGCATTAATAATAATTAAAATGAATAACGGTATTATCATATTAGATTTCGGATCACAATACAACCAGCTTATCGGAAGAAGAATCCGTGAGATGGGAGTATATTCGGAAATTTTACCTTTCAATACATCATTACAAACAATTTTAGAAAAGCAGCCAAAAGGAATTATCCTTTCAGGAGGCCCAAGCTCTGTCAATGCAGAAAATGCCCATCTGGTTCAAAAAGAACTGTATGAGCAGGGAATTCCTGTGTTGGGGATCTGTTACGGAATGCAGCTTACAGCCCATCTTTTAGGCGGAAAAGTGCATAAAGGCGTAAAAGGAGAGTATGGAAAAGCACACCTTGAAATTGTAAAAGAAAGTTCTCTATTAAAAGGCGTTACCAATAACTCTGTCGTTTGGATGAGCCATTTCGATGAAGTAGGACAGCTGCCTCCCGGTTTCGAATTAAATGCAGAATCAGGCGTAATAGCTTCCATCTCAAACGAAGATAAAAAAATCTATTGCGTACAGTTCCACCCGGAAGTTTCTCATACGGAAGAAGGCGGAAAAATGCTTGAAAATTTCGTATTCGGAATCTGCGATGCAGAAAAAAACTGGAAACTGACCAACTATATCGACAAAACAGTTGCAGAAATCCGCGAAAGAGTGGGAGATCAGAAAGTGATCCTTGGTCTTTCGGGTGGAGTAGATTCCTCTGTGGCGGCCGTATTGATCCACAGGGCAATCGGTGATCAGCTGACATGTATCTTTGTTGATACAGGCCTTTTAAGAAAAGACGAAGGCAAAAAAGTAATGGATAATTACGGAGAGCATTTCCACATGAACATTAAGCTGGTGGATGCTAAAGAAAGATTTTTATCAAAATTAGCAGGGGTCGATGATCCGGAAGCCAAAAGAAAAATTATCGGAAACGAATTCATCCATGTTTTTGATGAAGAATCTCATAAAATTGAAGGCGCAAAATTCCTGGCACAGGGAACCATTTATCCCGATGTCATTGAAAGCCAGTCGGTGAACGGCCCTTCTGCCGTCATCAAATCCCACCATAATGTGGGCGGTCTTCCCGAAGAAATGGAATTTGAACTGCTCGAGCCTTTAAGAGAATTATTCAAAGACGAAGTAAGAAAAGTAGGGGAAGAATTAGGAATCCCTCACCACCTGGTACACAGGCATCCATTCCCGGGCCCGGGCTTAGGAATCAGGATTTTGGGAGCCGTAGATTCCGAAAAAGTAAGAATCCTTCAGGAAGCCGATGATATTTTCATCGAAGAATTATATAAAAATGATTTATACGAAAAAGTTTCCCAGGCATTCGTGGTCCTTCTTCCGGTAAAATCGGTAGGAGTAATGGGCGATGAGAGAACGTATGAATACACCGCTGTCGTTCGTTCTGCCAATACGATCGACTTTATGACCGCAACATGGAGCAGACTTCCTTACGAGTTCCTGGATACCGTTTCCAGCAGAATTATCAATGAAGTAAGAGGTATCAACAGAGTCGCTTACGATATCTCAAGCAAACCCCCTGCAACCATCGAGTGGGAATAATTTTGACTTGAATTTTTGATATAAATCCTGCCTTCGGGCGGGATTTTTTCGTCTAAAACCTTTCTAATAAACAAATGATCAATAAAATATTCAGGACGATTAAAAAACAGTATATAATTTTAAAGATGATATGCTTATGAAAGATAAGATAATTTAATCCGAGAGATCCCATTAAATAAACATAAATAAGAGTTTTTACTTCCTCAAAGCTTATATGAGAAACAGAAAATAAATTTAAATTATATGAAAGATTTATCACAGAATTTTTACAAAATATTTTCAAAACAGAAATGATGACGACAGTAATCAACTGAATTAATGGGTAAATTCTCATAGTTTTAGAATAGTTCTTACAATGTCTTTTTGAATTGCTAAAATGTATTTTAACAATTTTCTCTAAATTTAAGTAAAATAACACCAAATTCAAATTAAAATAAAAGTGCTTACTTTTAGGATTATCAGGAGCTGGCAGGGTTTATGAAAAGAGTTTATTCAGAGATGTTTTGAATAGGTTAGGTGAAAAATATAGAAACTCGAAAAATTATTTCCTCTGATACAGATTTATATACAAAATCGTATATAAGTTTCGGCTAAAGCCCGATACTACTGATTCGTATTGTAATAATGAAAGCATAATATTTTTTTATCCCGAACTAACCTTAAACTTATTTAGCATGGACGTCGAAGCATCGGTGATTATCTTGATGTTGGTTTAGATATTCGCAATGTTAAATTAAATGTTCGCTCCGTCATTTTATATTTTAGCAATGTAAGTTTAAATATTACCGATGTAGCTTTAGATATTAGCATGGTCATTTTATATTTTAACAATGTAAGTTTAAATATTAGTGGTTTAGCTTTAGATATTAGCATAGTCATTTTATATTTTAACGATGTAGGTTTAAATATGAGCGATGTAGATTTAGATATTAGAATTGTCATTGTATATTTTAACAGTGTTGGTTTAAATATGAGCAACTATCTCTATGAATAATTTGCTAAATAAAGCAAAGCACAATAATCTGTGAAAATCCGTGAAATCTGTGGTTAAATCCCAATAAAAATTTTTACTCGAATGTGTTCTTCTATTTTCAATACTAAAAAAACTATCTCTGTGACCCATGTGTCAAATATCTTTCACATCCTCTCAATAATGCGATGAAAAATATTCCGATGCACGGGAAAATATCAAATTTTTCTTTAATTTTAGATAAAATTACATCAAATGCAAATAGAAACAAGACCACTGACCGTACAGGATTATGATGAACTGGTCGTTACCATGAAGAGGGCTTATCCTCAAATGTCAGAATCAATCTGGTCAAAAAGAAGCATCGAAAAGCTCACCACGATATTTCCAAAAGGTCAGATTTGTATCACCGTAGACGGGAAATTGGCGGCTGTGGCGCTTTCCATTATTGTCAATTACAATGAATTTGGGGACGATCATACATACAGTGATATCACAGGCAATTATACATTCAATACCCATTCTTCCACGGGCGACGTTTTATACGGAATTGAAGTTTTCGTAGATCCGGAGTTCCGCGAACTGAGATTGGGCAGAAGATTATACGACGCCAGAAAAGAACTGTGCGAACTTTTAAATCTGAAATCAATAATTTTGGGTGGCAGAATCCCGAATTACCATAAGCACAGCGAATTATCACCCAGAGAATACATCAGGAGAGTTCGGGATAAGGAAATCTATGATCCTGTTTTGTCATTCCAGTTATCCAACAATTTCCTGCCGATCCGGGTTTTAAAAAAATACCTTCCGGAGGACGAATCTTCAAAGGAAAATGCCGTGCTCCTTCAGTGGAACAATATCTATTACAGCAAAAAGCCCAACACCATGCAGGACAGCATCATCAGGCTTGGTCTTGTTCAGTGGCAGATGAGGCATTTTAAAGACATCGATGCTTTCTATGAGCAGGTAGAGTTTTTTGTTAATGTGATGGGCGATTACAAAGCAGATTTTGTACTGTTCCCGGAACTCTTCAATACCCCTTTATTAGCGCCCTTCAACAAGCTTTCCGAAAGAGATAGTATGATTGAGCTGGCTAAGCTGACCGATGAAATAAGGATGAAAATTTCAGATTTGGCAATCAGTTATAATGTTAATATCATCTCAGGCAGTATGCCGATTTTCGAAAACAATGATCTGTATAATGTGAGTTATCTCCTGCACAGAGACGGCAGGATTGATGAATACCGTAAAATTCATATTACGCCCAATGAAAAAAAATATTACGGAATGAAAGGCGGCAATGAAATCAAAGTTTTTGATACCGACTGCGGAAAGATCGGTCTGGTGATCTGCTACGACGTAGAATTTCCCGAACTTCCGAGAATCCTTGCCGACCAGGGAATGAAAATTCTCTTCGTTCCGTATCTTACTGATACCCAAAATGCTTATATGAGAGTGCGTCATTGCGCTGCGGCCAGAGCTATAGAAAATGAATGTTATGTCGCTATAGCGGGTTGTGTAGGCAATCTTCCGGGTGTCAATAATATGGATATTCAATTCGGGCAGGCAGCTGTTTTCACGCCGTCTGATTTCGCATTTCCCTCTAATGCTGTGAAAGGAGAGGCAACACCGAATACGGAAATGACTCTTATTGTCGACGTAGATTTAAATCTCCTTAAAGATCTTCATCATCATGGTTCTGTCCAGGTCATGAAAGACCGCAGAAAAGATCTTTACGATACCTATCTGAAGTAATTTTCACCTTTTAAAAACAGAAAAAATTAAATTCCTCTCCAGGCGGGAGGTTTTTGTTTTTATAATAAATCAAAGTCTAACTGTTCTGATTGCAGATATGCTTATCATTGAGGAGTTGCAGGTCGATTTGTGGTATATGCCTAGCAATCACCTGATTTATCGATAGTATAATTATAATTTTTACCCGCTGATATTAGTTAAAATGCTCGGGATATTAATATTTAAATATCAATATTTTAAATATATTGTATTATTATTTTGTTTTAATTAAATTTGTAAAAATAGTTGAGCCTAACTGCAGCTAATAGTACACCCTAATTTTAATTTTAAAAAAAACAAAAAATCATAAAATAAACCATGGAACCATCTATTTTACTAAATCTTTATTTGGTGATAAAACACTTGAAAAGGACCTCATAAATTGAACAAATTATCATATTAATTTATTCAGCAAAAAACTAAATACACCATTTTTTTTTCACATTATTATACCAATTAGGATGAAATTTGACTATAAAGAAATACACATCGGAAGTATCATACAGACACGTGTAGCAGACACAGGAACTGATCTGGAACGAATTTGTAAATTCATGAAATCCACAAAAGATCAGATTGAAGAGATGTACCGGTCGAAAAGTCTCGACAGCGATATTCTCATGAGATGGAGCAAACTCCTGGAATATGACTTTTTCAGAATATATTCCCAGCATCTTATTCTGTATGCGCCGCCTTCCAAAGTCGATAAGCAGGAAGAAAAAAAATCGCAGCTTCCCAACTTCAGGAAAAGCATCTACACCCGGGAGGTCATTGATTTTATTGTTGAGCTGATCGAAACCCAGGAAAAAACAATGCCCCAGATCGTTAAAGAATACCGGATTCCCAAATCCACCCTGCACCGCTGGACTAAGAAATATGGAAATATTAACAATGACTAAAATGAAAAAGAATACTTCCCAGCCCGACTTTAAAAGAATATATACCGACATCCTCGAAAAAAAATTTCCGGAAAAGAAAAAGCTTTGTGAAAAAATCTTAAGCAAGAAAACACTTTCTGAACTTGACGTCATTGCCATAAACAACATCATTTTTGCTCCCGTATCAAAGGACATCATAAAATCTAATCAGCAGCACCGGTCTTACAGCAAATCAACCATTATTAAAATTCTTGAATTCCAGAAACAGCACGGCCTTAATAATACGAAGCTGGCTCTCCACTACAAACTGAGCCGCAATACCGTTTCCAGATGGAAAAAGCTTTTTATTGTCTAAATCTTTATCACTAAGTGTTGGAGACCATTTTGATCCCTTAGGAATAATTTTTGAAATATTTGTGGCTTGTTTTTCTTATTTTTATAAATTATGTTCGACAAGCAACAAAGAAAGCTGAAAAGATCTGCAAAACTGATTTCCGTACTAAGTAAATACGGATTTAAAGATCTTTTGTCAAGGATGAACGTGGGCAACAAGCCCGCTGAGATCTCCGGCGGCCCAGAAGAAATCATTTCAAAAGGAACAGTATACGAAAGGATACGACTCGCCCTGGAAGAGCTTGGTCCCACCTTTGTAAAACTTGGGCAGACATTCAGCAACAGGGAAGATCTGCTGCCGCCGGAACTGATTCAGGAGCTGCAAAAGCTTCAGGATAAGGTAGACCGCATCGAAATGAATGTTCCCGAGATTCTTGAAAATGAATTCAATATCATCATCGCCGATCACTTTGCGGAGATCGAAAAAGATCCGTTGGCAACGGCTTCTATTGCGCAGGTCTACAAAGCAACCCTCTCAGATGGAAGCCCGGTTATATTAAAGATTAAAAAACCTGATGTACAGGCCGTTATAGAAGATGATCTGTTACTCATTAAGGATATTGAAAAGCTGATTTCTTCCTATTCTGAAATCGGCGAAAAGCTTAATCTGAAACAGGCCATTTCAACATTTGAAAGATCTTTGCTGGAAGAAGTTTCATTGATCAACGAAAAGGAAAACATTCTTCAGTTTAAAAGAAATTTTAAAAACAGTAAAGAAACCTACGTTCCACAGGTTTACGAAGAATTTTCCAACAATAACGTGCTCTGTATGGAGTTTATTGACGGAATTAAAGTTACCGATAAAACAACACTCCTCGAACATTCTATAGATCCCGTCAATATTTCTGAAACAGGTTTAAGGCTTTTTGTGTCCCAGATTCTGGATTACGGTTTCTTTCATGCAGACCCTCACGCCGGAAATATTCTCGTTAAAAAAGACGGGAAAGTAGTGTTCATAGATTTCGGGGCCGTAGGAAAAATTCCGCCTAATGATAAAGAGATCCTCGAAAATCTTATTGTAAGCTTTGTCGCCAAAAATCCCCACAAAATTGTGCGGTACCTCAAGAAAATGGCAGTCAGCTACCAGATTCCCGACGAAAGAAGGTTTGAAGGAGATGTGGAAGATATCCTGGATTTCGTTCACAGTACTTCGCTTAAGGAAATTGATCCTCATGCCATTATGAATAAAATGAAAGATGTTCTAAAGGATAACCGTCTTTACATGCCCGATTATTTTTACCTGCTGTTTAAAGGAATAGGGTTAATAGAAGGCGTTGGCCGAACCATCAACCCGGATCTTGATGTCGTGAAGAGCTTACATCCCTACACAAAAAAAATATTTGCCCGGAAGATCAGTCCGCAGAATCTTTTAAAAACCGGGATGGACAAGATGATGAATTTCACAGACAATGTCGACGAAATCCCAAGAGAATTACGCTCCGTTCTGCAAAAGCTGGATGAAAATAAATTTACGGTTTCAAGTGAAATCAAAAATATAGAGAAGACCAACCAGCTTATCAAATCCGGAATTGTTAATCTTATTCTAGCAATGGTTTTAGGAGCGAATATGGTTGCAACGGCAATTGTTTTTGTTTCAGAAACAGGGCCTAAAGTTGGCGAAATGTCGCTGGTAGCCGTACTGGGATTTATATTTTCGGTTTTTCTGACGATAATTATTTTGTTAAGGATAACAAGAAAATAAGTTGAAAGCTAAAGTTTAAATACGGACTTAGATCATTAGTTTAAACCTTAAATTCCACAAAAATTAATTGCCTATCTTTGCAAAATGGAAAAACTCACTTTTGCAGATTTTGACCTTCCGGTTAAAATTCTTGATGTTTTAGCAGATCTGGAATTATTCGAACCTACCCCGATTCAGGAAAAAAGCCTGAAGCCGATTCTTTCAGGACGTGATGTCATGGGAATCGCACAGACCGGTACCGGAAAAACACTGGCTTATCTTTTGCCTGTTCTCAAAACCTGGAAATACAATAAAACAGGAAATCCTACGGTTCTTATTCTTGTGCCCACAAGAGAACTCGTAGTGCAGGTAACGGAAATTCTTGAAAAGCTTACGGAAAACATCACAGCAAGAGTGATCGGAATCTACGGAGGAAAGAATATCAATACACAGAAATTATTGTTTGATGCAGGCTGTGATATTCTTGTAGGAACGCCGGGTAGAGTGATGGACCTGTCCATTGATAATGCCATTTCCCTGAAAGAAGTGCAGAAGCTCATCATTGATGAATTCGACGAAATGCTGAATCTCGGATTCAGACCTCAGCTGACCCACATTTTCGAAATGATGAAAGGAAAGAGACAGAATATTCTCTTTTCGGCTACCATGACGGAAGCGGTAGATGAAATGCTGGATCAATATTTCGCAAGCCCGGTCGAAATTTCACTGGCAAAATCAGGAACGCCTCTGGAAAAAATTGAGCAGACCGCCTATAAAGTGGAGAACTTTAATACCAAAATCAACCTCCTGGAATATTTGCTGAAAAACAATGCAGATATGTCTAAAGTATTGATCTTTAACAATAATAAGAAAAATGCGGATCTCGTTTTCAATAAAATAGAGGAGCTTTTCCCAGGCCAGTTTGATGTGATCCACTCCAATAAATCGCAGAATTACAGGCTCAAAGCCATGAAAAGTTTTGAAAATGAAGAAATAAGAGGACTCATTACCACGGATGTCATGGCGAGAGGACTCGATATTTCGAATATTACCCATGTGATCAATTTTGAAACTCCTGATGTTCCCGAGCAATATATACACCGGATCGGGAGAACGGGTAGGGCAGATAAAGATGGTAAAGCAGTGACTTTCGTGACCAAAAAAGAAGAACCGTTTATTCTCGATATTGAGTTATTGATGGATAAAGAATTGAACTTCATCGATTTTCCTGAAGAAGTTAAGATCAATCCTAAAAAAATTGCTTCTGAAGAAGAACAGGTCGTGATGAAAAATCCTGCCCAGGTAAAACTGAATGATGGAGGCGGCGCTTTTCATGAAAAGAAAGCTAAAAATACTAAAGAAAACTGGGGCGGACCTTCCAAACGGAAAGCACCTAAGAAGTTTGGAGCCAACAGGGCTCAGCAAAAAGCCATCTCGAAGTCTAAGAGAAAGAAATAATAAAACTCCCGAAATTTTCGGGAGTTTTTGTGTTATAATATGTAAAATGATGCTTTTGGCAACATTTACTTACTACTATTTTATATAAGGAAGCATTACCGATTTCCACAGCGCATAGCCTTCCGGAGTCATGTGAAGCATATCTTCTACAAACAGGTCTTTTCTCACGTTTCCATTGCTGTCCTGCATCACTTTTGTAATGTCAATGAATTCGGCATTCGGTTCTTTTTTCATAAAAGCGGCAATTTTTTTATTGGCTTCCTTCATCTGCGGCCATAGCTTTTCGCGGCTCGGAGAATATTTGATAGAAATATAATCTACCTCAATCTTCGGAAATTTAGTCCTTATTTTTTTGTAAAATGTTTTAAACCGTTCTACCACCACATCCGCCTTTAATTTATCGTCGTCTGCAAAGTCATTCTCGCCACAGTAGATAATAATCTGTTTGGGCTGGTAGTTTAAAAGATCGTTTGCATAATAATTAAGATCCGTTAACCTAGAACCTCCGAATCCTCTGTTGATGATCTTTTTGTCGGGAAAATAATTGGCGACATCCTTCCATTTTGTGAATGACGAGCTTCCTACCAAAAGAATGGCATCTTTGGGAGGAGGAGTTTCCTGATCCTGTTTCTTGAAATTCTGGATGTCCTGCCAGAACATCGGCTTTTTTTCCTGTGAAAAGAAAAGGGCAAAAGTCAGCAATAAAAACGCTGATAACATCTTCTTCATTGTTTAATCATTTAAAAATTTCTGTCCATAAAAAACTCCCGAATGCCGGGAGTCTGTTTTTTTATCTTTTGTAAGAAATGTAGGTGTAATCTATCACCTGATCTCCGTCCTGATCAATATTGCCGAACATTTGTTTAAGCCTCATCTCAGAGCTGGTAAGCACTACTACCTGGTATTTTCTGGGGCTGTCATTGGTATACTTGATGGTAAGATTTTTGGTCTCAGTATCGTACTCATAAGTTCCCTCGGATTTGCTGGCAACCTGGCAGTTTGTTCCTGTTCCGGCATATGCGGTATAAGCCGTGTAATAATCTGTGCGGTACTCTGTAATATTGTTGGCACTACATCCGGTAGGAACATAAGTATCGATAACGGTTTTATTATCTGCTCCTGAAATTACTTCTGTCTTACTGGTTTTCCATTCACCTTTCATCATATCCATTTCATAACCCTGCATATCATCATCATTACATGAACTAAGCGCTAACGCAGAAAAGGCAAATAAAAGTAATTGTTTTTTCATTTTCACAAATTTAAGAATATGCTAAAATATAAATAAATTTGAAATATCTCTAATGAATTTAAGGTTTTTTAAACGAATGTTTGTAAACAAAATACTTTTTCAGTAAAGCGAAGATGAAAGAAGAATATTTATGCTCAGTATAAATCAATTTTAAATAAACTTCCATCATCCGTCTTCATACGCTGGCTTTATTAATAGCTCATTTCTACAATCTGGCGTGCGTCCTGTGGAGTCAGTTTTCGGTATTCGCCGAGACCCGTCCAGTTTCTTTCGGTAAAGGCTTTTTCTACCCTTTCTGCAGTACCTTCAAAATCTTCTGTGTACTCGGAAAGTTTCGTCTGGATATGCAGGCTGTGGAAGAATTCCTCCATCTTTTTGATGCCCAATTCCGCTTTCTCTTCAATGCTTCCGTCTTTTATTCCCCATACTCTCTCGGCATATTGGGCAAGCTTACCTTTTTTAGTCTCAAAATTATAACGGTAATGGGATGGTGCAATAATGGCCAGGGTTCTGGCATGGTCGATACCGAAATAGGCGGTTAGCTCATGGCCCATGGCATGGACGGCCCAGTCGGTGATTACCCCTTTCTGGATCAGTCCGTTCAGTGCCATCGTGCAGCACCACATGAAGTTTCCGGCGGCGTCATAATCAAATTCATCTGCCAGCACTTTCGGAGCGGTTTCCTGTAAGCTGATCATAATGCTTTCTGCAATTCTTTCCTGAAGATCTGCAGACGATGGAGCGGTCATATATTGTTCCAGAACATGGGTGTACGCATCGGTAAGTCCGTTCACGATTTGTCTGTCAGGGATGGTTTTAACCACTTCAGGATCCAGTACCGAAAACTGTGGGAAAAGTCCGGGACCTCCGGAAGAAAGTTTCTCATTGGTCTCCCTTCTTGAGATCACATAGCCTGAATTCATTTCCGAGCCGGTGGCCGGTAAGGTAAGCACCGTACCGAAAGGCATGCCTTCTCCTTCAAACGTGCGTACCGATTTTCTCAGGATCTCCCAAGGCTCACCCTCATAGTTGGCGGCGGCAGAAAGGAATTTGGTTCCGTCGATGACAGATCCTCCGCCCACGGCCAGTAGGAAAGTAATTTCTTTTTCTTTGATGAAATTTAAAGCATTAATAAGCACCTCGTACTCAGGATTGGCAGGAACTCCTCCGAATTCATACACATCGTGGTCCTTCAAAGCCTCTTTTACCTGGTCGTAAACACCGTTATTTTTGATGCTTCCGCCACCATAAATAAGTAATATTCTGGCTTCAGACGGGATTTCTTTGGAAATTTTAGCGATTTCACCTTTCCCGAAAAGTATTTTGGTTGGATTTTTAAACTCGAAATTAAGCATTGTTCTTAAATTTATTTTAACCCAAATTTAAGCAATGGATCGTGAAATAACCGTTAATAAAGTTTTAAAATTCTAATGATTCATTTTTATTAAAACTATCACGTCATAAAAAACTTCACAAGCAGCCGGAAAATAATCTCCCGCATATTATAGTAATTAGGCAGATTCAAAAAGAAATCCGCTCAATCTGCTCAATCCGTGGGAGTAACTCATCAGGTCGGGTAAAATTCTGCAAGAATTTTGTATCGAGAACCTTTCGGTAAGGATCATCAGTCAACCCGAATCCACTGAGAAATAATCTCCCGCAGATTATGGCAATTAAGCAGATTTTAATAAAAAGAGATCCGCTCAATCTGCTCAATCCGCGGGAGTAACTCATCAGGTCGAGTAAAATTCTGCAAGAATTTTATATCGAGAACCTTTGGTAAGGGTGCAGTACAACTTCTCGATACGACTTCTTCAAAGTCTACTCGAAGGGACGTGCGCATTTTTAATAAAAAAGATCCGCTCAATCCGCTCAATCTGCGGGAGTCATTCAGTAAGTTCCGATCGTTTTTATCTCGTGCCTTCCCGTTTTTCTGTTGATTTTAATCAAAAAAGATTCCTTGCCGGCAGCATTGTTGTTAAGCTTGGTGAGATAAAGAGAAATGTATTTATCATCTGTCTTATAAGAGCTGGCGGATGGGTTCGTGCTGTCAACGTAATATCCATAGGAGTTGGCGATCAGCAGAGCTTCCGGGAGATTGTCTACCGGTCCGATAAAGTTTCTGAGTTCCTTTTCGGTGGAGAAATATTTGGTTCTATCTTTTTCACAGGCTAAGATATATGAAAAGCAGTCTTCCCCCAGGCACTTCTGAAAAAATCCCTTCTCTGGAGCAGGATCATTTAAAGTCATAAAATCCGGGGTCTGGCTTTCATAGATTACTGCTTTGTCGGGATCGGGATTATTGCGGAGCACCGACCAGTAATCGTATTTTTGATCCGGAACGATAAAAGGAAAAAGCAATTCCGGATTGTCTAGGATCTCCGGGATTTTTTTATAATCGGCAGGAACCGGGGTCTGACTGAAAAAAAGGCTGGAGAAGAATAGCGAAACCGGAAATAAGATTTTCATGCGGGTATTTTTTTTACAAATTTGAAATATCGGTTACTGGAAAATGATTTGGTAATAACCGTTTTCATCCTTTACATCAATTCCTACGCCGGTAAAAGTCAGTTTGTTGATCTGAAACCCGTCACACCCACTGTTGAATTCCGATGACTGTATCGAGAAATCAAAAAGCTTGACATTTGAGTAAAATTTATAATTTTTGGTCCCGTCGTAGGCGCCGACATTTTCAAGAAGTACCCTGTTGTCGGAAGTTTTCGTCAGTTGCACCCCAACATGGTTTTCATCCTGGATGGCAAAAGTAGTAAGCGTTCCGTTGGCGATCAGATTTTCCCCGTCAGCATTCACAAATTCAAAAACCACCGGCTGGGGAGCATTGTAACAGTCTTCACCGCAGGCCGTGAAAAGGAGAAGAGGAAAAAGGAATAGGATTAGTTTTTTCATAGAATTGATTTTGCGATAAGTAAAAGTAATTATTTAAGTTCTTCCGTCAAAATTATAGGTGAAGGAGTTATCAAAACGGTATTTTTAGCCTTAATATAAACCTTAAGTATATAATTATTAACATTAAACAGATAAATATTAACTTAAAGTATATTAATCTACGTGTTAAGCGTAGAATAATATATTTAAAGTGTATAATAATATGCATAATGCTCATGAAGATATACTTTAAGCATAGAATTGTATACTTAAAGTATAAAAAAATAAACTTAAGGCGTATAAAAGTGAACATAAAGTATATAAAAATACGTCTTAGGTGTATTTTTAATGTAGAGATCATTGGTTTTTTCTGCCTTAAGGGACGGTTCCTATAAAAAATATCTGAAAACAGGTTAAATAAGTGTAAACAAGTTCAAAACAGCATTTGAATTAAAATCAAAATCTCCTACATTTGTTATTATGATACACGACCAACGCGCAGAAAAATTCAGGCAGATCGTGGAAAATAAGTTCCAGATCTACAATTCATTGTTTATGAGCCTGCCTTATGATAAAATGACCAATATCGGGATGCTGCTTCCGTTTCTTTGTGAAGAGAGTAAAGCCGGGTACGAAGCCGGAAAAACACCCGAGGAAATCGTTGAAGAATTCTTTGAAAGCCATACCGATCTGCAGACCGAAGAGCAGAAGCTTGAGCTGCTTTTTAAAATCATCCAGTACATCGAGAGACAGGTGGTTTTGTTCGACAGTATTGAAGACGCAGCGTTTCCCAACCTGCATTCCGACAGTGATAAAGGAACGGTTACCAATCTTTACGAGCATTCGCTTCAGGATCATAAACTGGAGGAAGTCCGGCAGAAGCTGAAGGATTTTACCGTTAAAATCGTTTTTACGGCGCACCCTACCCAGTTTTATCCGAATTCTGTGCAGAGAATCCTGCATGATCTCAGAAATGCCATCACGACCGACTCCATCACCAATATCGATATGCTGTTGCAGCAGCTGGGAAAAACGCCTTTCGTTAATAAAGAAAAGCCGACCCCGATCGATGAGGCGATGAGCATTATTTATTATCTGAGATATGTGTATTACGATACGATCGGAGAGCTTTTTACAAAAATAAAATCAACCTTCGGGAATGATCATTTCCATCTTCATGAAGACCTCATCCAGCTCGGTTTCTGGCCGGGAGGTGACCGCGACGGGAATCCTTTCGTAACGGCAGAAGTCACCAAAAGGGTCGCCGAAGAACTTCATTTTGCCATTCTGAAAGCCTATTACAATAACCTGAAATCGGTGAGAAGAAGACTGAGCTTCAGAGGGGTTTCCGAAGTGCTCACCAAACTGAGCAATGAGCTGTATGCAGCCATCTTCAGAAATGAAACCATCACCGCAGAAGATATTATCAGGAGAATTGATGAAGCGGAAAATATTCTCGCAGATCAGCATAATTCATTGTTTATCGACCTGCTCACCGATTTCCGGGACCGGGTGAAGATCTTCGGAACCCACTTCGCGACGCTGGATGTGAGGCAGGATAGCAGGATTCACCAGAAGGTCATTGATGAAGTTTTTGCTAAGCTGAACGGAACTCCCGAAGCTGATTACGAGGAGAAATTCAACAAACTGATTCAGGTTTCGGAGAAAGTAAATCCTGATGACTTTGAAGATATCGTTAGAGACACCCTGCTTACGGTTTCACAGATCTCCGAAATCCAGAAACTGAACGGCTCAAGAGGAATGAACCGCTATATCATTTCAAATTCCGATGCGGTAAAAGATGTAATGAATGTGTATGCATTTTTCAGAATCTGCGGATACCAGGACGAAGAAATCAATATGGATATCGTTCCGCTTTTCGAAACCATGGAAGGCCTTGCCAATGCAGAACGTGTGATGAATGAATTGTATCAGAATCCAATTTATAAAAAGCATCTGCAAAGACGCGGAAACCAGCAGACGATCATGCTTGGCTTCTCAGACGGAACCAAAGACGGCGGCTACCTGAAAGCCAACTGGGAAATTTATAAAGCTAAAGAAGTCCTTACAAAATTGTCCGAAGAAAGCGGAATTAAAGTGATCTTTTTCGACGGTAGAGGCGGACCTCCGGCAAGAGGTGGCGGAAAGACCCACGATTTCTATGCTTCACAGGGGAAAACCATTGCCAATAATAAGATCGAATTGACGATCCAGGGACAGACCATTACCAGTATTTTCGGAAATAAGGAGCAGGCCAAATATAATTTTGAACAGCTTTTAACGGCAGGCGTAGAGAACGACGTCTTTAAAAATTCAAAAAAAGACCTTACGGAAAAAGAAAGGGCTTTGATCATCGAATTAGCGGACATCAGCTATAAAAAATATTCAGATTTAAAAGCTCATCCGATGTTTGTCCCTTATCTTCAGGAAATGAGCACGCTGGAATATTACGGAAAAACCAATATCGGCAGCCGCCCGTCGAAAAGAGGTGGAGGCAATGAGCTGAAATTTGAGGATTTAAGAGCCATTCCTTTTGTAGGGTCCTGGTCGCAGCTGAAGCAGAACGTTCCGGGGTTCTTCGGTTTCGGTTTTGCCATGCTTCAGATGAAAGAACAAGGGAGATTTGATGAAGTAAGAGAACTGTACAAAGGCTCGGATTTCTTTAAAACGTTAGTATTAAACTCGATGATGAGCATGAATAAAACGTATTTCCCTTTGACCTATTACATTAAGAATAATCCTAAATTCGGAGCTTTCTGGAATGTTTTGTTTGATGAATATAATCTTTCCAAAAATATCATGCTGGAACTTACGGGTTTCAAAATGCTTCAGGAAGAAGATCCGCTTTCGAGGAAATCGGTGAAGATCAGAGAAAGAATTGTGCTCCCGCTTCTGAGTATTCAGCAATATGCGCTGATGAAGATCCAGAAGGGTGAAGGAAACCGGGAAGCGTATGAAAAGCTTGTGACCCGTTCTTTATTCGGGAATATCAATGCGAGCAGAAACTCGGCTTAATGAATTAAGATGAAGAACTTATTTTTTTCAATATCAGTTGCCGCATCTTTACTTTTGTTTGAAGGGTGTAAAAAAGAAACTGAACAGAGCAAGTTGCCACCGGCTGCCAAAAATGAGGCGTTATCGGTGGAAAAAGCTTTGGACGATCATGTAAAATCGGGTGAAAAAAAATCGCCATCCGATTTTGTCCCGAAAGGATTTGTCGTTTTCGATACTATTGAAGGCGATCTTAATAATGACGGCCGCAAAGATTATGTGATGATCATCAAAGGAACTGAAAAAGATAAGATCATCACCCATGAATACCTGGGAAAGCTCGACCGCAACCGCCGTGGAATTATTGTTTTGATTAAAACGGAAGACAACAGCTATGTGAAAGCTGTTGAAAATAAAAGCTGCTTTTCATCCGAAAACGAAGATGGTGGCGTTTATTACGTTCCTGAACTGGAAGTCTCCATCGAAAAGAATAATCTGTACGTGAATTATATGCACGGCAGATATGGATACTGGGCGTATACTTTCAAGTACAGAAATAATGATTTCCAGCTGATTGGCTACGATTATAGTTATAACCGCGGGCCGATCGTGCTAAGCGAGACGAGCATTAATTTTTTAACGGGCAAAAAACAGTTTAAAGATAATATCAATAAAGACGTGGAAGACGCGGATGAGGTCTTCAAAGAAACCTGGTCTACAATCGATCATCAGAAACCAATTCTTTTATCTGAAATCAAAGATTTTGACAAGCTCGAATTTTAGCAGCCCATTACATTGAAAAACCTCTCGTTCTGAGAGGTTTTTTGCTTTATTCTTTTATGAATTTTTCGTAATAAACTTTATCTTTTGTCCGGATTTTAAGATAATAAACGCCTTTCGGGAAATCTTCAACCTTCACGGATTTTTGATGGCTGGCTTTCGTAATTAATCTTCCCAGGTTGTCATAAACTTCCAAAGCTACAACTTCACTTTCCGAAGCGACATTCAGAATGTTTTTGGCAGGATTCGGGAAAATAGCGATGTTGTTTTTCTTTACCAGATCGGAAGTGTTTAAGACATTGTTGTAGAAACTTCCAAAATTCAATATTCCAAAGCCCATCTGATCCGAATGATTGGGATAAAGGGATGCGCTTTGTCTCAGCCTGTTCCTCATGAGATCCCTGTCCATGGTTGAAAATGCCTGGATGAGACAGGCTACCCCTCCCGCTGCAATCGGAGTAGCGATGGATGTCCCGCTCACGATAACCGTTGAATTGTCATTATTAACGGTGGTTGCTAAACTGCCTCTCGCACTGGCATCCGGCTTTATAGCACCTGTAGAATTGGGTCCGTAAGAAGAAAAATCGGAAGAAGCTCCGGCTGCATCTACAGAACCGATGGAGAAGACTTTGGCATTATCCGCCGGGGTCATGATGTAGTGCCAGGGCTGCGTACCGGAATTGCCGGCAGCAAATAAAACAAAAATCCCTTTGTTGACGGCGATCTCAGCACCTCTGGCAATGAAAGACGTGCTGCCGTTCATATTGCTGTACGTATAATTATATTTCGGGTCATCAAAAGTTGAGTAGCCTAAAGAAGTGGTAATCATATCGACTCCTTTTCGGTCTGCTTCTTCAGCGGCTTCGATCCAGTAAAGCTCTTCTTCAGGAATTTCTACGGTGGCATTTTCGCTTCGGTAAAGGTAAAAATCGGCATCCGGCGCAGAGCCTGCAAAGGTATCCTGTACATATCCTCCGATGGCTCCCAAAACCACGGATCCGTGAGCGTTGAGGGAAGTATTGTAAATATCTGTTCCTTTTGTTACAAAATCGTATCCGCCTTTGATATGGTTATTGGACCATAATCTTGCATAGGCTGAACCTGTATTTACATTGGGGAACCCGGCATCAATCACAGCGATTGTTACGCCTGTTCCGGTATAGCCGGCAAGATGCAGGGGGCGAAGATTGATCTGATCAATCTGCTGAGCGCCTGAACCGTAATCAAAAACCGTTAAATTTTTATTGGCAGTACTCGTTGGATCTTCCCATTTGTTGATATTTTTCATTTTGGGAACGCCTGATGTATTTTTAGCAAAACTCTCCACGGAGTTGACATAGGTTTGGCCCTCCAGAAGCGTTATCTGTGCGGAAGTAGCGTTTACGGCGACCCCATTCAGCCATTTTGAATAATCAGTGACTGTAAATCCGAGATTTTGAATGTTGGTAATGTATGACTGTTCGATGGGCGCATCCTGGTCATTCAGGGTTACACCCAATGCTGTCCGGCGATCAAGCGATTTTTGGGAAAGCTCTGAAAGTGGATTGGCGTAAAATGTACTTTTATTGGGTTTATCTTTAAAAAACACAAAAACAAGCGATGTCTGTGCAAAACTTACCGAGTAACCCGACAGAAGAAAAAATAGTAAAGTTTTTTTCATAAGAATATTTTTATATAAAGATAAAACAAAATCAATAAAATTTTTGGCAGGATTTTAAATTCCTTATTTTTACAGAAATATTTATTTATGAAAAAGATTCAAATGGTTGACTTACAAAGTCAGTATTACAAAATAAAGAATGAAGTAGATAATGCGGTTTTAAATGTAATGGATTCAGCGGCTTTCATCAACGGCCCTGAGGTAAAGTCATTCCAGAATGAATTAGAGTCTTACTTAGACGTAAAACATGTTATTCCTTGCGCCAATGGTACTGATGCGCTTCAGATCGCTTTAATGTCGCTTGACCTTAAAGAAGGGGATGAGATCATTACCGCAGATTTTACATTTGCAGCCACTGTGGAAGTTATTCACTTGTTAAAGCTGAAATCTGTTCTCGTAGATGTTGACTATGATACTTTCACGATTTCTCCGGAAGCAATTAAAAAAGCCATTACCCCAAGAACAAAAGCCATTATCCCTGTTCATATATTCGGGCAATGTGCCAATATGGAGGAGATTTTAAAGATTGCCGAAGAGCATCAACTATATGTCATCGAAGACAATGCACAGGCTATCGGTGCTGAGTTTACTTTTTCAGACGGAACGGTAAAAAAAGCAGGAACGATGTCTACAGTTGGAACCACTTCTTTCTTTCCCTCAAAAAATTTGGGATGTTACGGAGACGGAGGGGCAATTTTCACCAATAATGATGAGCTGGCGCATCGTTTGAGAGGGATCGTTAACCACGGGATGTATGAAAGGTATTACCATGATGAGGTAGGTGTAAATTCCAGACTTGACAGTGTGCAGGCCGCCATTTTAAGAAAAAAACTCCCTCACCTCGACAATTATAATGAAGCAAGATCCAAAGCGGCAGATTATTATGATGAAGCTTTCGCGGGCCATGAAGGTATTTTAACGCCGAAAAGAGCTGAAAATTCCACTCATGTTTTCCATCAGTATACGTTGAGAGTCCTTAACGGAAAGCGCAATGATCTACAAAAATTCTTAACTGAGAAAGATATTCCTGCCATGATCTATTATCCGGTAGCTTTAAGAAAACAGAAAGCCTATTTCCAGGAAAGCAATGATGCCGATTTTGTGAATACGGATAAATTGCTGGATCAGGTAATTTCCCTGCCGATGCATACCGAGCTTGATGATGAACAGCTGAAGTATATTGCGGATGCGGTGCTGGAGTTTATGGGCAAATAATAGATGAAAAGAAAAGTTTTTAGGTATAAAGCCGTTTACTGGTTTACAATTTTATTAAGCTTCGTTTTAATGATTGCTTCTGGATTTGCATGTTATAACAGAATAATAACAGATTCTTTTAGTGATTTGGAAGAAGTTTTATTTTCTTTAACCACATTTTCAATAGCTATCTTATCAACGCTTTCTTTTTTCTCATTAATACTTAAAAATAGAAAATCAGTAGCTTTATTATCAAGTTTATTATTGTTAATGATCATCACGATTTCAATAAGTATATTAATTTCTATTTTTATCATAAAGGATTTTGGTATTAGTAAAACAGATTATTTTGCTGCATTTGCTGTTTATTCTGTTTTATTCGGAGTTTTATATGTCGTTCGCAAATTTAAAGTAGTACAGTATGAAAATATAGATTTAATAGGACAGGAAACTTAGAATAACACTTTGTCAAAGTTGAAAATCTTTGACAAAGTTTTTAACAAAAACACAAAACAAAAAACCAACACAACGATGAAAATAAGAGAAAACCATCTTGAGCCTGGTCGTTTCTACCATATTTTTAACCGCGGAATAAATTCCCGGTTGATCTTTTTAAATGACGAAAACTACCGCTTTTTTCTTCGTAAAGTAACACTGTACGTGATTCCCTATTTTGATATCTATGCTTACTGCCTCATGCCGAATCATTTTCATTTTTTACTGAAGGTAAAAGCCGGAACGAATGTTATTTCATCTTTTAAGAAGGATGGCCTTCATTCTGAAGAATGCTTTTTCAGCAAACAGATTGCAAGACTGATTAGTAGCTACACACAGTCTTTCAATAAAGTCTATCAGCGAAGCGGTCCTCTTTTTGAATCGCCTTTTAAAAGAATACTTGTTGACTCTGAAGATTATCTGAGAAATCTTATTATTTACATCCATCAAAATCCGGAAAATTTCCAAAATTATAAATTTTCATCTTATCTTGCAGCAATTTCTGATACCAGGACAAATATCCAGCGTAAAGAGTTGATTGAACTGTTCGGAGATTATAAAAATTTTGTTGAATGTCACAAAAGAGAATTAAACTTAAACTTTGTCAAAGATTTTCAACTTTGACAAAGTTATAAAAAAACATAACAAATGGCAATATTAGTAACGGGAGGTCTCGGATACATCGGTTCCCACACGGTGGTGGAACTTTTGAATAACAATTACGAAGTGGTAATTGTGGATGATTTATCCAACTCTGAGAAATTTATTTTAAAGAATATTGAGGAAATTACAGGAAAGAAACCTGCTTTTTATCCTTTTGACCTTAAAAGAAGAGAGCTTTTGACCCAGGTTTTTGATGCACATCCGATTGACGGCTGTATCAATTTTGCGGCTTTTAAAGCAGTGGGAGAAAGCCAGCTGAAGCCGGTTGACTATTATGAAAATAATCTTTTTACTCTGATCAACATTCTGCAGGAATTTAAGGAAAGGGGAATTTCCAATTTTATTTTCAGTTCATCATGTACGGTCTACGGCCAGGCAGATACCATGCCGATTGATGAGAATACCCCTCTTAAAATGCCTGAAAGTGTGTATGGTAAAACAAAGCAGATGGGTGAAGAGATCCTTATAGATTTTGCCAAAGCCTACCACAGAAAGATTTCCCTGTTAAGATATTTTAATCCCATAGGTGCGCATCCTTCGGCTAAAATCGGAGAATTACCCATCGGAATTCCAAATAATTTAGTCCCTTATGTTATGCAGACGGCGGTAGGGATCCGGGAAAAGCTCAGTATCTGGGGAAATGATTATCCTACCGAAGACGGAACGGCAGTGCGCGATTATATTTATGTAGTAGACCTTGCAAAAGCTCACGTGGCAGCTTTAAAGAAACTGATGGAAGATGACTCTGATGTTGCGACGATTGATATTTTCAATCTCGGAACTGGAAAAGGATCTTCTGTTTTAGAGGTCGTAAAGGCTTTTGAAGTGGCTAATGATGTAAAAGTACCGTACCAGATTTGTGATAGGAGGGAGGGAGATATTACTATAGCCTATGCTAACGCAGACAAAGCACAGAGGGAACTCCGGTGGAAATCTGATACTCCTTTGGAAGAAGCATTGAGAACGGTATGGAAATGGCAGAGGTATTTAGATACAACAACCAATTGAAATTGATATAAAAAATTTAGATATGAAAACAGAAAGAATTGGTATTACGTTTTCTTCTTTCGATCTGCTTCACGCAGGGCATATTAAAATGCTGGAAGAGGCGAAAACAGTCTGTGATTACCTTATTGTAGGTCTGCAGATAGATCCTTCACACGACCGTCCCAATAAAAACAAACCCACGCAGACTATTGTTGAGCGATATATTCAATTAAAAGCAGTAGATGCAGTAGACGAAATCATTCCTTATTATACAGAGCAGGATTTGGAAGATATTCTGAAATCTTTCGTTATTGACGTTAGAATCATAGGAGATGATTATCTTGACAGGGACTTTACCGGTAAAAAATACTGTGAAGAGAAGGGAATTGAAATCTTCTACAACAAAAGAGACCACAGGTTTTCCTCAAGTGACCTGAGAAAAAGAATCTACGAAGCGGAACTGGCAAAGCTTTCCGGAATGGAAGAAACAGAAGCTGAAAAATAAAAATATCCCGAAGGTCAACTTTCGGGATATTTTTATTTAATGATCAGGAAAATTACATTGGTCCGCCCTGCTGATCGTCTCCTGCTGCGTTGGAGTTGATGTCTTTTTTACGTTTAGGCTGCTCGATTTTTTCACCTTGTTTAAATCTGTAAGTGAAAGATAATGCAAACTGCCTTGGCTGCCACTGCATGTAATTACGACGAGTATAATCTGTATTATAACTAAAAATTTCTCTACTTCTGGTATTAAAGATATCCTGAATATTAAATGTTATGGTAGCGTCTCCTTTCAAAATTGTTTTTGATGCACCAAGGTTTAAAGCATACATATCTTGAGTGTCTTGATTAGCTGCTTTCTGTGCTCCTCTATAAAATCCTTGTAATTGGATACTCAAAGTTTTATCAATTTTGAATGTTGAATTAAGTCTGGCTCTGGTAGAAAATCCATCTCCTGTAAAATCCATTGATCCTACTTTTTCATTGCCAACTACGTCTTTGGCGTTATAATAAGCAATACCTGAGGTTTTATATCCGAACATATCAAGGCTTCCCATTAACTTAAGCCAGGAAAAAGGATCATAAGTAAAATTCAGATCTAAACCATATCTTTCATCTGTTCCTAAATTTATAGGTTTTGTATAGAATACACTTGTGCTTTCATCAGGTCTGTAGACAAGCATTTTTGTATCGTCTGTAGTATGTCTGTAGTAAAGGGTAGGGTTAACAGTGAATTTTTTTCTCGAAATGCTGTACCCAAATTCATAAGAGTCTACATAAGAAGGGTTGAGATCAATATTTCCTTCAAAAATATTCTGACTATTGCTATAGCTTGGGAAAGGTACCATGAAGAATGATCTTGGCCTGTCTATTCTTCGGGAATAATTTACTAGGATCTGATTATCTTTTGATAAGTCATAACTTAAAAATACACTTGGAAATAAGTTGTTGTAATTTTTGGTTTTATCGACAATTGGAACAAAAGATGGATCCTGGTTGTCATAATTTATTCTGATGTTAGAAAGCTCATCTCTCAATCCAACCTGATATCCGAGTTTACCAATTTTACTTTTAAACTGAAGGTAAAAAGCATTGAAAATCTCCCTATAATCAGTAATATTATTATAGCTGGGAATAAAAGGATTATCTGCTGTGCTGCTTACGAAATTATTGTAATCATTATTATTTACATCAATTCTATATCCAGCTTCAATTTTAGATTGTTCGCCTATTGGAAGTTCATAGTCTGCCTTACCAACCAAAGTTTTATTGATGGAATTTCGGCGTGTAATATCTTCTAATATAGGAACAGAATCCATTGTTTGGAGAATATCCGAATTATTATTACTCCTGTTTCTTTGTAAACTTAGTGACAATGATAAATTCTGACCTTTATCATCAAATTTATGATCTAGCCCTATATCACCTTGAAAAGCAAGATTATTATTGTATCCTTTTGAATCTCTTTGTGAAAAAGAATTTACCGGATTCCATGCATTTTGGCTTTGTGAGTATCTGAAGAAGCTGTCATAAGTATTAAGAAGTTCTGTGCTATTTCCGTCGAATGTTCTTACAACTCCTGAAAGGTTAAATGATGTTTTTTCTGAAATATCGTATACAAAACCCGCACTTACATTATAGTTATCGTTATAGCTCTTATTGGTAGAGTTCTGAAGTTGGTAGGTCGCGATATCTCTTGGTTGAACAAATGAAGGATCAGTAGGGTTTATCGTTGGGAAAACAATGTTCTGATAAGTGGTTTCAGTGTCATTTTTGCTCTTGTTTTCAGAGTAGCCTCCACCTCCATTCAGAAACCATGTCCAATTATTTTTTCTCCAGCTTAGATTCGTATTAAGTGCAGTTCTAGGTAAATATCCTAAAGTTCCGGTAACGTTCCCATTGAAACCTACTTTTTTATTTTTTTTCAGAATAATATTTAAAATACCTGATGTTCCGCTTGCTTCAAATTTGGAAGAAGGATTGGTAATGACCTCAATTCTTTCAATCTGGTCGGCCGGGATGCTTTGAAGTGCATTTGCACCATCATCTATTCCGAGAAGAGCAGACGGTTTTCCATTAATCAGGAATTTTACATTTGAACTTCCTCTCATCGTAACTGTACCATCCGTATCCACAGAAACAGAAGGGACATTCTGAAGCACATCCTGAAGATTTCCTCCTTTACTTACGATGTCCTGGGATGGATCGTAGGTTCTTTTATCCAGTTCTACTTTATAAGGTTTGGTGGAAGGTGCAGTGATAACAACTCCCTGGATTTCTCCTGTTTTGATGTTGGTGGCACTTGCTTCAGGATCAATGGAAAGTGCCCCGATATTGCCGGCTGCAGCAATTTGTTTGGTAATAACACTCTTTTTGTAATCGATTGCCTCCACGGTAATGTCATATTGCCCTGGGGTAAGGTCAAGCTTGTACTGCCCTTTTTCGTCAGTGAGTGTAGCATCACTGAATTGTTTGTTCGCTTTATTGCTGAACGTTACAGATGCGTAAGGAACGGGCTGGTTGTTCTTGCTGACGACCGACCCGGAAATACCTACCTTCTCCTGTGCAAAAGCCAATGCAGCTGCTGAAAGTACAAAAGTAAGCCCTAAGGTTTTTTTTGTAAAAATGTTAATGATTTCCGTCTGATTCATAAGGTATTTTTTGTGTAAAATCGTGAAAGATTTCTCTTAATATTATGAAATTGTCAATTGGATTTTAATTTCAAATATTAAGCCTAATTTATTATTTGTAATATATATGTCGCTTTTAAAAGCGAAATGTTAATTATTAAATAGTTAAAAAAAAGTTAATATGGTTATTATTTTATGTTTTTTGAATTCAGCCAGTCCTGATAGGCCTTTGCATTGATGGCGTGCTGCTCCGCACTAGCCGTGAATTTGTGGTATCCTAATCGTGCGGGATCTGCACACATAAAAATGTAGTCGTTTTTTTCAGCATTTAAAACCGCATCCACCGAATTTTTATCTACTATGCAGATCGGTCCCGGAGGAATGCCTTTATTAGCGTAGGTGTTATAAGGTGATGGAGTAGACAGATGTTTATAGAAAACTCTTTTGATCTGCTGTTTAAAATTCGTCAGCTTATTGATGGCATAAATTACCGTAGGATCAGACTGAAGCTTCATCCCTTTTCTGTAGCGGTTTAGGTATAATCCAGCGATCGTTCTCATCTCATCTTTCTTGCCTCCGGATTCTTTGTAAACAATAGAAGCCAATGCATAGATCTGATCTCTCGTCAGTCCGGACTGCTGTTCCTTAGCTTTTCTCTCAGTGTTCCAGAATTCATTGTACTGATCGTCGAATTTCTTGAAAAATTCTTCAGGAGTTACCGTCCAGAAAAAATTATACGTATCGATAAAGAAATATTTTTTTAGGTCTTCTGCGCTGTTGTAACCTTTTTCAGAGGCAATGGTGTTAAGGCCGGTTACAAATTTTAAAGAATCCAGTTCTGTTTTTTTTGTGACTTTTCCCAGCATCTGGTAAACATCCCCGAAATCGCCGATCCTGAAGCTGTTTTCACTTTGGTTTCCTGCTTTGATCATGTTGATTAATTTGGCATTTCCCAAACCCTTCTGAAAGTGGTATCTTCCGGGCTTGAAATGTGTTTCCAAATCTTTTTCTTTAGCCACCGCTTCAAACGCTTCGTTGTTATCCACATATTTTGCGGTAGAATCAAGAATCTGTTTAAAGCTTGCGTTATGGGGAATCAGTACATAACCGTCTTTTTTAATGTTGTTCCCGTAATATTTTATATAAAATCTAAAACCAAAAAATCCACCTATCACAAAAACAAGAAGGATAATGATGAGTATAGCTTTTTTCATTTACTATTTGATTAATTTTGTTTTATATAAGGTTAATTTTGCCTTTAAAAACCTGTTTTGCAGGACCTTCCAGCCATATATTTCTGAAAGCATCTCCATCTTTTTCAGCATATACCTTAAGATTTCCTCCCAAAGTCTTTACCTTAACGGAAATTAGATTATGGTTTTGAAGAAAAGTTAAAGCTGAAGCTGTAACTCCGGTACCACAGCTGTAGGTTTCATCCTCAACGCCACGCTCATACGTTCTTACAAAAATTTCGTCATCATTTACTTTTTCCACAAAATTCACATTAATTCCCTTGTCCATATAATGTTCAGAATTTCTGATGCCGTTGCCTTCTGCGAAAACATTGTAATTAACAAGATCTTCAACATATTTCACATAATGCGGAGATCCGGTATCCATTACCGAATCGTTACCGTCATTAGAGATTGTGTCGACATCAGACATTTTCAGTTTTACAATACCATTATGAATTTCTGCAATATGTTCGCCGTCTATCGCAGTAAATTTGCAGTGGCCTTCAAAAATATCAAGAAAAAAAGCAAAAGCTACCGAGCATCGTGCGCCGTTTCCGCAAAAACTTTTCGAACCGTCTGAGTTATAATAATCCACTTCAAAATCATAACCTTCCGCTGTGTTTATTTTAATCAGTCCGTCTGCACCGATTCCGAAGCGGCGGTCACAAAGTTTCTGAATATGATCGATTGATAGGTCGTTCCATTCCCCGGAGCGGTTGTCGATCATGACGAAATCGTTTCCCGTTCCCTGATATTTATAAAATTCCATATGATAGCTGATTGATTCGAATTTAACATGCAAAATTAGTGCAATTAAAATAAAAAACGAACAGTGTTAGCTGTCCGTTTTCTTATTTATAATCGTTTTACCTAAAACCACCGCTGTTCGTATTCCGGTTGGTGTTTGGCTGGGGCGAGCTCTGCTGGGTTGTGGTTCCGGAATTATTTCTGAACCCTCCGCTGTTGGAATTGGAACCCGGATTGGAGTTGGAAGAATTATTCCTGAAGGTATTGTTTGAACTATTCGACGAGTTGTTTCTGAATCCTCCGTTGTTATTCTGGTTTTTCGGAGTACTGCTCTGCTGTGGGCTTCTGAATCCGCCACTGCTTGATCGCTGGCCATTATCAGTTCTGCCGCTGTTTCTGAACCCTCCGTTGTTTCCGTTTCCTCTGAAACCGTTGTTGGGCCTCGCAGAAGCGGTTCCGCCATCGGATCTTCTTTCAACATAGACTTTTCTTCTCGTGTTGTCGTAGTTCTGATAGTAGTATGGAATTCCGTTATCATAATAATAATTCATATTATTCCTGTAATAATATCCGTCATTTCCCCAATATCCTCCGCTACCGTAATATCCCTGCGGTGCGTAATAATATCCGTTATCATAATAAGGATCTCCGTATGCATTTGCATAAGGATCCGCGTACGCTGTACATGAAGCTAAACTTGCTATGGTGACAACGCTGAATGCTATTTTTAATAAATTTTTCATGACTTTCTCAAACTTTTTTTCTTAAACTTTTTTTCCAGGTGATAAAGCCCTGGATGGCCATTATAGTAAATACCAAATATTGAACCGAAGTGATTCCGAGACCTTTATAAATCATCATGGGAATGCAGATGAAATCCCCGATGATCCAGAAGATCCAGTTTTCGATGCGTCTTTTGGCCATGAACCACATGCCGACTAGAAATACGGAAGTGGTGACAACATCCAGCCAGTTTCCCCAGTCGAGATGATAAAGACCTAAAGTAACCCTATCCATCGAAAACTGATTATCGATATACGGTTTATAATAGTATACTCCACTTACTAAGATTAAACTTAAGGCAAAAAGTAAAATCGCGTAACCCCATTCTTTTTTGGTGGCCCAGGTAACATCGACGTGAATATGGTCGTCTGAGCTCTCTGCCCACAGTATCCATCCGTAAATGCTCATGATAGTATAATATACATTGATCATGCAGTCTCCCAGTAAGCCGAAATTAAAGAGAATGTAAACATATAGAAGAGTGGAAATGATTCCTGTCGGGTAAACCCAGATATTTTTTTTAATAGAAAAATAAACACTTAAAATTCCGAATACGCTGGCAAAGGCTTCCAGGAAAATCTCAAATGTAGTGTAGGTTTCGTAGGGCTTTACGAAAAGATCGTATAGATTCATGACTTCAAAAATACTCAAAAATTAAGACAGTTTAAAATGATTTAAATAATATGGAAATCAGTTTTTTATATTTCTTTATGTAAAATAAATGATGAAAATCTATTAATAAACGTTAAGGTTTGTAAAATTTTTATATTTTCGTAAATCTTTAATAAATAATAAAATATGTCTAAAATTTGGACCAAGAAACCGATGAGTGCTTTCGAAAATGATATGAAAAGCAGTCAGCTCAAAAGAGTACTCGGTAAATGGAGTCTTACAGCTATCGGGATCGGAGCTATTATTGGTGGGGGAATTTTCGTACTTACAGGTACCGGAGCTTACTACCATGCCGGACCCGCATTGGCTATTTCTTTTATCATTGCGGGAATTGCCTGTATTTTCGCAGCATTATGTTATTCTGAGTTTGCCTCCATACTTCCTGTAGAAGGGTCTGCCTATGCCTACGCCTACGGAACGGTAGGAGAGATCTTTGCCTGGATCATCGGGTGGGGACTTATCCTCGAATACGCAATGGGATCGATGACGGTGGCGGTTTCCTGGTCGGGATATTTTAATAAACTTTTGAAAATGTTCGGGATTCATCTTCCGGATTATCTTACTTCAGATCCTGCCAGTTATGCGGGAGAAGGTTTTTCTATGAATTTGCCGGCTTTTCTTATTGTTTTATTTGTGATCGGTATCCTGATCAAAGGAACAAAAGAAGCTGCCAAAACCAATAACCTTATTGTGATCATGAAAGTTTCTGCCGTTCTTTTTGTTATTATTGCAGGGGTTTTCTTTATCAATACTTCAAACTGGGATCCTTTTATTCCTGCACAGAAAATGGTAATGGAAGGAGATAAAATGAAAGAAGCCTATGGCATTCAGGGGATTGTGTCCGGAGCGGCTGCAATCTTTTTTGCTTATATAGGGTTTGATGCCGTATCTACCCAGGCGGGAGAAGCGATTAATCCTAAAAAAGACGTTCCTTTTGCGATTATCGTTTCGCTTTTGGTATGTACGTTTTTGTATATTTTAGTATCTCTTGTGCTTACAGGAATGATGCATTATTCAGATTTTGATCCGCAGGGTAAATATCCTGATGCGATCAAAGCACCTGTAGCCTACGCCTTTGAAATTGCAGGGCAGGGCTGGGCCGGATATATTATCACGATTGCAGCAACCGTAGGTCTGGTTTCCGTTTTAATGGTAATGATTATGGGACAGTCGAGAATTTTCTTGGGAATGTCTAAAGATGGCCTGATCCCTAAATTATTCAGTGACGTACATCCCGTAAGGAAAACGCCTGCTAAAAGTTTAATGCTATTGGGAATCGTAATTGCAACCATCGCTGCACTAACGCCGATCAGTAAGCTGGCAGACATGACAAGTTTCGGGACGCTTTTCGCTTTCACAATGGTGTGTGTAGCGGTTTGGATCCTTAGAAAAAAAGAACCTCATTTACCAAGAACATTCAAAGTACCGGCATTACCAGTGATTGCAACTTTGGGAATCTGCATCAACGTATATCTGATCTGGAACCTGAGCCACGAAGCAAAATACCTTTCCTTAGGATGGCTTGTACTGGGTGTTTTGATCTATTTCACCTACAGTCTTAAGAACAGTAAGCTTCATAAAGTTGGTTATGGCGAAACTTTCAAAGCAGAGCAGGAGCCTTTAGATAAACCTGATTTAGATTTATAATTAAAAATATATATCAACAAAAACCACAGCATGCTGTGGTTTTTATATTTTTGTGAATATGAAAAAAGCCTTATTATTTTTATTTCTATTTGTCGGTATTTCTGCATTTTCTCAAAAGATAGAAAGCTTTAAAAATATTTTAAACGATAAAATCAGCATCAGGGCATTAGAAATATACGACAATAAAGTCTGGTACAGCGGTACCGATTCAAAATTCGGTTTTGTTGATCTTAAAAACCCTGAAAATCAAAAGCAGATTAAATTATCTGAAAAGAAATTACAGTTCAGAACTTTAGCGCAGGATAAAAATGCCTTTTATGCTATAAATATTGAGAGTCCTGCTGAGTTTTTCAGAATAGACAAGAAGGATTTCACCGTGCTTAATATCTTTACGGATACTTTAAAAACAGCCTTTTACGATACATTTGTCTTTGCGGATGAAGAAATGGGTTTAGCTTTAAGTGATCCCGACAAGGATCATAACATGAGATTGGAAATGACACTGATCTCAGCCCATAGAATCTATGATTTTAATGAAACCAGGACAAAAGATAAAAAGGAGTTTGTAAAGTTTAATGAAGGAGAAGCGGCCTTTGCGGCAAGTAATACCAATATTGCGACTTATAAAACCCAATTCTGGATAGCCACAGGAGGAAAAGTGTCAAGAATCATAAAAGGTGATTTCGGATCCTTGGAATTAAGTATCTACAATACGCCTTTCATCCAGGGAGAATCTTCTCAAGGCATTTATTCCATCGATTTTTATGAAGATAAATTCGGGATCGCGGTCGGTGGAGATTATACCAAGCAGGAGGCCAATATCAACAATATCGCCACCACGAAAGACGGAGGCAGAACCTGGCAGATTCAGGCTTCAGGAAAAAATGCAGGCTATACGACGTGCGTAAAAATTAAACCAGGTTCTAAAGGAAAAGAAATTATAGCAGTAGGAGATCAACACATCAGCTATTCCTCGGATTTCGGGAAGACCTGGAAGAAAATTTCGGATGAAAAAGGGTTTTTCGTCTGTAAATGGGTAAACGAAAATACGGTTGTTTTTGCAGGAAAGGACAAGGTTTCTTTGATGAAGTTAACCTTCTGATTTTATACGTTTCTTTTTAAACCGTATGGTACAAGTATTTAGATACATTATAAATTCCGGAAAATAATCCTAATATATTTCATGATTCTAAATTCGTCAGATATCCGTAATTTTGCATGACGGGCCGATGAACAGGTTCGTGAAAAATTTAAATCAAAAAATGAATTCTTTAATAGATAAATATAATATTCCCGGGCCTCGTTACACCTCTTATCCTACGGTTCCGTATTGGGATGAAAGCAGCTTCTCTCCGGAATTGTGGAAACAAAGTGTGATCAGGACATTTAAGGAATCCAATGCAGAAGAAGGAATTTCCATCTATATCCACCTGCCTTTCTGTGAGGCTTTATGTACGTTCTGTGCCTGTCACAAACGCATCACGAAGCAGCACAGTGTAGAAATTCCGTACCTGGAAAGTGTACTGAAAGAATGGCAGCTTTATCTTAATCTGTTTAATGAAAAACCGAAACTGAAGGAGCTTCACCTTGGAGGCGGTACCCCGACTTTTTTTTCACCGGAGAACCTGAAAACCTTACTGGAAGGCATTTTTGAAACCGTTGAAATTGCCGAAGACCAGGAATTTTCTTTTGAAGGACATCCTAACAATACGACCAGGGAACATCTTCAGACCCTGTACGATCTTGGGTTCAGAAGGGTAAGCTTCGGGGTTCAGGATTATGATCTTAAAGTTCAGAAAGCGATCAACCGGATTCAGCCTTTTGAGAATGTAAAAAGGGTAACAGAATGGGCGAGGGAAATCGGGTACAGAGGCATCAGCCATGATCTCGTTTTCGGCCTTCCGCATCAGACCTGGGAAGCGATGGAGTATACCATCCGCAAAACTATGGAACTGAAACCCGACAGGCTGGCTTTTTATTCTTACGCCCACGTCCCTTGGGTAAAGGGGGTCGGACAAAGAGGTTTTGATGAAAATGACCTTCCAAGCGGCGAAGAAAAACGAAGATTGTATGAAGACGGTAAAAAATTACTTGAGGATCTGGGATATATCGAAGTCGGGATGGATCATTTCTCGCTTGCGCATGACGATCTCTACCAGTCTCTGATTCAGAAGAAGCTGCATAGGAATTTTATGGGCTATACATCCAGCAAAACCCAGCTGATGGTCGGCCTGGGGATGTCTGCTATTTCAGATTCCTGGTATGCTTTTGCCCAGAATGTAAAAACGGTGGAAGAATACCAGAAAATCGTCGAAGAAGGGGAGATTCCGGTGGTAAAAGGCCATATCCTTAATGAAGAAGACCTTCTGGTACGAAGACATATTCTTAATCTGATGTGTCAGCTGGAAACCACTTTCGATCTCAATAACGCATTTCCTGAATTGCAGAATGCCTTTGAGATGTTAAAAGAAATGGAAAAGGACGAACTGGTTGAAATTCATGACAGCCGGATCAGCATAACGGAGAAGGGAAGAGCCTTTACCAGGAATGTGGCGATGGTATTCGACCTTAGAATGATGAGAAACAAACCCGAAACAAGGATTTTCTCCATGACCATCTAATATAAACAACATTAAAAAATAGGCTTAAAATGTTTCTGTCCGAATCCTCAGGCAGAAGCATTTTTTTTTTAAACTGGCGCGTCCGGAAATGATCATCCGCATCAATCTCAAAATTTATCAAGGTAATTTCGGAAAATCATCAAGGTAATTTCTGTAAATCATCAAGATAATTTCTGTAAATCATCAAGATAATTTTGGAAACTCATCAAGGTAATTTCGGGAAGTTATCAAGATAATTTCGGAAAGTTATCAAGGTAATTTCAGAAAATCATCAAGATGAATTTTTAAAGTCATTCGGATTAAGTTTTAAAGCAAAATTAAACTCCGGCTGAAATACCGGAGCTTAAAGGATTATGGATGTTGATTTGTTTATTTAATGATGAGCTTTTTACTGTAAGCTTTCTGATTTCCGGAATTGAGGTTGATGAAATAAACGCCGCTCGGAATCCCAGAAATATTGATCCCGTTGTCGCTTTCAATTTTTGCCTGTTCCAGAACTTTTCTTCCTTCGGTATTTACAATTTCCACCGTTGTATTTTTATCCTTTATTCCTTCAATAAAAACTCTTTTAGAGGCAGGATTAGGATAAATCTTTATCGGAGATGATAGCTCGCTGTCGTTCGTTGCCAGTGAAGAGGTCGTCACCCTGAATATCTTACCGTTATTCACTGCTGCTACGAAAAGCTCATTCTGATTGTTGATTCCGAAAGTGGCAAAGTTGTTTCCGGAAAAAGCAGGGGTCCAGGTAATAGAGTCGTCGTTATTAAGGATCCCGATCTGGGTAGAGCAATAGTCGGCAAAGATGTATTTTCCCTGCAGAGCGGGATATTGCGTTCCCCGGTACACATATCCTCCGGTGATGGAACATTTTCCACCCGAATGATCGTAGGCGGCTACCGGGAACGTCATGGTAGACTGTGCCGCACAGCCCGATGTATTGTACGAGTCATTCCCTTCGTAGCATCTCCATCCGTAATTGATTCCGGCCTGTGTCAAGGGCATTCTGTTGATCTCCTCGATCTGTCCCTGGCCCACATCCGCAATCATGACATTTCCCGAAACCGTGTCGAAATTGAATTTCCAGGCATTTCTCAGACCGTAAGCCCAGATCTCGTCGGCTCCGTCGGCACCTACAAAAGGATTGTCAGGCGGTATATTGTACGGCCCTGTGGAGTTGATATCGAGTCTCAGCATCTTTCCCAGGAGAGAATTTTTGTTTTGTCCATTATTGTTGGGATCTCCGCCACTTCCTCCGTCTCCTGTTACGATCCAAAGATATCCGTCCGGTGCAAAATGAATGCTTCCTCCATTATGGTTGGCAAATGGTTTTGGCTGATTTAAAATAATTTTTTCAGTGGCCGCATCGGCAACATCCGCATTGGAGCTTCTGGTATATCTGGCGACGGTAATATTTCCGCTGGTGTCATTATAATACACAAAAAAATACCCATTGGTTGAGTATTGAGGATGGAAAGCCAGCCCTAAAAGACCTCTTTCGCCCCCGTAGGTGATCTTTGAGCTGATGTCAAGGAAATTTGTGGAGTTTACCGTTCCGTTTGGCTGAACAATTTTAATGATCCCGTTTTGCTGAACGACAAACATTCTGCTGTCATTGGCATTAACGATTTCTACAGGAGCCGTAAATCCTGTTGCAAATTCTTCAAGGCTAATGCTTTGTGCATTAAAGAAGGCTGCAGAAAGAAGGCCTGCGCAAAAAAGTAGATTTTTCATAATATTTTGATATTTAATGTATTAAATCAGAATGAAAATTTCGTACCATTAAATCATTACAAAATTCATTACAATACCACGAAAAAATTATTAAATCTTAAATAAAAATAAGATTGCCGATATATCTGAAAATAAATGATTTCTGTTGTTAAAAATTCCTAAAATTGAAGAAAATGATTATATTTGCCGACTTAATTTAACGTAGTTATAACAAAATGCAAGGAAAAGGACTTATTACAATTGTTGCTATTGTACTAGGGTTGATTTGCTTAAATGAGCTATTACCAACATGGTACGTCAGCAAAATTGAAAAGCAGGCGACTGCTATTGCAGGAGACAATCCGGAGAAGTATCAGAAAGAAATCACCAGACTTTCTAAGGATACACTGAATCTTGGATTCACAAAACTTTATTACACCAAAGCCAGAGACAAGGAAATGAAGCTTGGTCTTGACCTTAAAGGCGGGATCAATGTTCTTTTGGAGATCAACCAGAGAGATCTGGTGAACGATCTTACCAATTATTCTACAAATCCTGTTCTTATTGAGGCTTTGAACAAAACCGATGAAGTTCAGAAGAATTCCACAAAACCTTACATCGACAATTTCTTTGAGCAGTTCGATGCAATCAACAAGGCAAAAGGCACCAACCTGAAGCTGGCCGATCCGGAAATCTTCGGAAATACCGCGCTTACCGAGGTGAAGTACAACACGCCTGATGAGCAGGTAAAAAGTATTGTAAAAAGAAAAATCGATGCTTCTGTAGGAACTGCCTATGAAGTAATCAGAACCAGGATCGACAAAATGGGTGCTGTGCAGCCAAACGTTCAGAGAGTGCCGGGTACGGCAAGAATCTCAGTGGAAATGCCGGGGATGAAGGACATCGATAAAGTGAAAAAGATGCTTCAGACTTCTGCAAAACTTCAGTTCTGGGAAGTACAGCAGGTTCCTGAAATTGCTCCTTATTTCCAAAGCTTAACGACAATGGTCGCTACAAAAGGTGATTCAATGGGGGTTGCAAAAACAACAAACTTCCTGAACCTTTTGCATATTGATAAATTGAGAACGAATGGTGTTGCTAACGTTAAACTGTCTGATACCGCTGTTGTGAATAAAATTCTGAACAGCAAAGTAGCACAGTCTTTACGTCCGGCTAACATTAAATATACCCAATTCATGTGGGGATACAAGCCTGAAGCCACTGACGCGGAAAGCTTGGTATTATATGCCATCAGAGGAAATATCAACCAAAAAGCCCCTGTAGACGGTGCTGTTGAATCTGCAAGCATCGGTTACGATGAGCTGAGCAGAATCGTGGTAGATATGCAGATGGATTCCAAAGGAGCCAAAGAGTGGAAAACCATGACGGAGAAGAATGTAGGAAAACCTGTTGCAGTAACCCTTGACAACAGAGTGTATACTGCACCGAATGTGGCAGGCGCGATCCCTAACGGTAGAACGCAGATCTCAGGAAACTTCTCTCAGGAAGAAGCCAAAGAACTGGTTGATGTTCTGGGAGCAGGAAAATTACCGGCAGGTGCCAAGGTCGTTCAGGCTACCGTAGTAGGACCATCGTTGGGTCAGGAATCGATCAACGCCGGGATGATCTCATTCGGTATCGCATTCCTTCTGATTATCGTTTATATCATTTTCTATTACGGAGGAGCGGGTGTTTATGCAGTGATTGCCATGATCATCAACTTATTCTATATTTTCGGAATTATGGATTCCGTGGATGCAACCCTTACACTTCCGGGGATCGCGGGTATCGTACTGACTATGGCCATGGCAGTGGATACCAACGTTATTATCTATGAAAGAACAAAAGAAGAACTTTTCGCCGGCAAAAGCATTCTGGAAGCCTATAAAGACGGTTTCAAACATGCATTGAACGCGATTGTTGACGGTCACTTGACGACATTGCTTACCGCAGGGGTACTTTTCCTTTTCGGAACAGGACCGATCAAAGGTTTCGCCTTAACACTGGGAATCGGTATCCTGATGACTTTCTTCACTTCGGTACTGATCTCAAGGGTCATGATCTTCTCAAGACTTAATAAAGGAAAACACCTTTCCGTATGGACTGGGGCAACGAAAAATCTTTTCAGAAATACCTGGATCGATTTTATCGGGAAAAGAAAATATGCATACATCGTTTCCGGGATCTTAACGGTAATTTCTATCGCATCGATTGCCATCCACGGATTCAAATACGGGATCGACTTTACCGGTGGTAGAAACTATATCGTAAGATTCGATAAACCGGTCAATGCTGAAGATGTTGAAGCCAATCTTGTGAAAATGTTCCAGACTGAAGACGGTAAGAACTCTTCTGTGGAAGCGAAAACATTCGGGAACGACAAGCAGCTGAAAATTTCTACGGATTACCTGATCGATGACGAATCGCTGAAAGCAGATCAGGCGGTTGAGAAAAAGCTTTACGAAGGCCTGAAATCAAGCTTACCGGCCAATATGACAATGAATGCATTTAAATCTGCTGACAAAGACCATGCGGGAATTATTTCTTCCGAGAAAGTAGGTCCTACGGTGGCTGATGATATTCAGAAGCATGGTATTCTTGCGGTAGTTGCAGCGCTGGCCGGTATCTTTATCTATATTCTTGTACGATTCAGAAAGTGGCAGTTTTCACTGGGTGCGGTTGCAGCATTATTCCACGATGCGGTTATTATTTTGGGGACATATTCTTTACTTCACAAATACATGCCTTTCAATATGGAGATCAATCAGGATTTCGTTGCGGCGATCCTTACCGTATTAGGATATTCTATCAACGATACCGTGATCATCTTCGACAGAATCAGGGAATATTTGAGAGAGAAGAAATCTTTAACGCTTGCCGGATTATTTGATGATTCCATTTCAAGTACGTTGGGTAGAACTTTCAACACTTCATTTACGACGATTCTCGTGATTTTGGCAATCTTCATTTTTGGTGGAGATAACTTAAGAGGATTTATGTTTGCCATGTTGATCGGTATCGGATTCGGTACGTATTCATCGATCTTTATTGCATCGGCCATTGCTTACGACTTCCTGAAAACAGGTAAGGAAGAAGAAGTTCACGGTAAGACGACTTCAGATAAAGAAGTACTTGCTTCAAAATAATTTATACTACAATAAATAAGAAAAAGCCTTTCAGTGATGAAAGGCTTTTTTGTTGGTTATTTTTAATAAGTTAATCGTCAATTTCTCCAATTCAATTGAGAATTTAATTTACTCAGAACCCACGTTGCAGCGAAGGATTGACTATTAACTTTTCAATTTAATGATTCATTCATTTATTTAAAAACTGACTTTACAGATTAAAATTGCCAATTGGCAATTCAAACTAATCTCCGATTTCACTATTTTTGCAACATTATGGAAAACTCAAGAAAGAAAGCCGCGATGAGCTTTATATTCATTACTCTGTTAATCGATATTACAGGATGGGGAATCATCATTCCGGTAGTTCCCAAACTGATAGAGGAGCTTATCCACAGCGATATCAGTGAAGCCGCAAAATATGGCGGATGGCTTGGGTTTGCCTATGCTTTTACGCAATTTATTTTTTCTCCGGTGGTCGGGAATCTGAGTGACAAGTTCGGGAGAAGACCGATTATACTGATTTCACTGTTCGGATTTGCGATAGATTACATTTTGCTGGCTTTGGCACCGACAATACTATGGCTGTTTATCGGAAGGGTTATCGCCGGGATCACCGGAGCAAGTGTGACCACCGCAAGTGCTTACATCGCCGATATTTCAACGGATGAAGACCGTGCAAAGAATTTTGGACTGATCGGTGCTGCTTTCGGACTTGGATTTATCATCGGACCTGTCGTAGGCGGACTGTTGGGACATTACGGAGCCCGGGTTCCGTTTTATGCTGCAGCGGTTCTATGTTTGCTGAATTTCCTGTATGGGTATTTTATTCTTCCGGAAAGTTTAGACAAAGATAAAAGAAGAGAATTCAGTTGGAAGCGGGCAAATCCTATCGGTTCTTTTAAATTCTTAGGCAAGCATCCTGAAATTTCCGGACTGATTGTTTCTTTAATCTTAATTTATATCGCAGGACACGCCGTGCAGAGCAACTGGAGTTTTTTTACCATGTATAAATTCAACTGGACCGAGCGAATGGTCGGAATTTCTTTAGGTGTCGTAGGCCTTTTGGTCGGGCTTGTGCAGGGTGGGCTCATCAGGTATACCACACCTAAGCTAGGCGAGCAGAAAAGTATTTATTACGGACTGACCCTGTATGCAATCGGAATGTTGTTGTTTGCTTTTGCTACTGAAGGCTGGATGATGTTTGTTTTTTTAGTTCCTTATTGTCTCGGAGGAATCTGTGGTCCCGCCCTTCAGTCGGTGATCACGAAAAGTGTGCCTTCGAATGAGCAGGGTGCATTACAGGGAGCTCTTACCAGCCTTATGAGTGCCACATCGATCATCGGGCCGCCAATGATGACGAATTTGTTTTACTTTTTCACCCATGATAAAGCGCCGTTCAGATTTTCAGGGGCGCCCTTCTTTTTGGCTTTCATTTTAATGGCCGTAAGCGTAATCATTACATATTTGAATTTCAGCAAGAAAAAAATCAAGACCAAAGAAATTTAAGAACCCGTCAGGAAGCTTAATATTTTATTAAAACTAAAGATTAAGTATTCAGATTCACATATCTTTTGTAATTTTGTGCTATGGAACTAAGCATTGGAGAAATGGCGCTGATTGCTGTAGCAATCGTAGTATTATTCGGACCGGATAAACTTCCTCAAATTGCCCGAGATCTGGGTGCAGGGGTAAGGAAAATGCGTGGGGCAGTGGAAGACATCAAAACGGAAATCATGAAAGAGACGGATAATCCTGTTTCTGAGATCAAACGTGAGATTGAAAAAGTAAAAGATGCTGCAAAGGATTTTAATCCGATGAAAGATGTTCAGGAGAATATTCTTACCGATCCCAAGACTTCAGAAGAACTTCCAAAACCCAAGCCTTCTTCAGAGGATGAAACCTACGAAGGCCCTGTAAGCAGATAATATGGAGGAAATTATTCAGGAAGACAAGAAACTTTTTCTGTTTCTCAACAATTTGGGAGACTCATCTTTCGATCAGTTCTGGATGCTGATTTCAAGTACCTGGATCTGGGTTCCGCTTTACATTATTTTCCTTTATTTCTTATTTAAAAATTACAAACTAAGATCATTAGTTTTTATTCTGATATTTGTTGCAATCGGTGTGACGGTTTCTGATCAGGTCGCCGGCATCTTCAAACATGGCGTAGAACGGTTAAGGCCTTGTCATGATCCATCTTTAGAGCATTACATGAGGATTGTAAAATGTGGCGGACAGTTCGGGTTTTATTCTGCCCATGCTTCCAATACATTCTTTTTGGCAACTTATTTAAGTATTTTGTTAAAAAAGAAGCTTAAATGGTTTCCTTATGTTATATTTGTGTGGGCGGCAGTAGTATCTTACAGCCGTATATATTTAGGAGTGCATTTCCCGATAGATATTTTGGTGGGGGCGTTTGTTGGAACTTTATTGGGGGTGATATTTGCTGCACTCGCAAAAAAAGTAATCAACAAACAGAATATAACCTCATGAAAAAACATTTACTCTTTTTAAGCTTAGTGCTTGCAACATCGTCTCTGAATGCCCAGGATAAAAAAAATGCCGAAGAATGCTTTCAGAAAGCAGACTATAAGTGTGCTGAAGAAGAATATTCAAAACTTGTGCAGACCGAGAAAATCCAGAAATTAAAATCCGAATATTATAATTACCTCGGAACTTCCCAAAGAAGACTGGGCAAGACAAATTCTGCCTTCAAATCTTACGAATCGGCGCTGAAAGCCAATCCCATGTCTGCTGCCGTATATGCAAATTTAGGCTCTATTCACGGCCAGAAAGGGAATAAACAGGCTGCGCTGGAATACCTTAATCAAGGGCTGAAACTGGAGCCGGAGAATGCCGATATGTATCTTACGCGGGCTAAGGTCTATGAAAATTTGGGTAAAAAAGATTTAGCCGCCAAAGACCTGAGCCAGATCCTAAGTTTTGCTCCGGATAATATTTATGCCAGAACGGGATTGGCGAATCTAAAAAAGAACAGCGGTGATCTGGAAGGCGCCCTTAAAGATTACAATCAGCTGATTTCCGAAAAGCCTGAATCTCTCCTGTACACCGGCCGAGGAGATGTTTATTTTAAATTAAAGAAAAACAAAGAGGCTCTTGCTGATGTCAACAAAGCCATTTCCATAGATCCTAAATTTTCCCAGGCGCACGTCAATAAGGCGCTGATCTTATTTGAAACCGCAAAGCCGAAAGAAGCCTGCGCAAGTCTTGATAAGGCGGTAAGCTTAGGGTATGAAAAACCTCTGCTGCTGGAATATTATTCTAAATGTGAGATCAGGAAATAACCTAATCGTTATGATAAGGTTTGCCCTGTAAAATCTGGTCTGCACGATACAGTTGTTCCACGATGAAAAGTCGGATCATCTGGTGGGTAAAAGTCATTTTTGAAAGTGAGATTTTTTCATTTGCCCTGGCGTAGATCTCATCTGAAAATCCATAGGCACCGCCAATCAGAAGATGAATTTTTTTTACGGAAGAATTCATCCATGTATCAATTTTCTGTGAAAATTCACGGCTGGTAAACTGTTTTCCTTTTTCATCAAGAATCATGACGAGATCGGTTTTATCGATGGTATTCATAAACAGTTTGGCCTCTTCCTTCTTCAGAAGATCGGGAGACAGGTTTCTTGCATTTTTCACATCAGGAATTTCTGTAATTTCAAAATTCCAGTGTTTTGGAAGTCTTTTTAAATAGTAATTAATTAAAGAAGTTATCTCCTTATCATCCGTTTTTCCGATACAAAGCAAGTTAATCTGCATTTTTTTCTTAAATTATACTTCAAAGATATTCATAAATAAAGAAAAGTCATCATCACATAGTTCCACTGTTCAAGCAAAGTCTAAAAAAAGTATTATTTTTGTACCACACCAGACCGATGAAAGTAATAAATCTGCCTTTTTTATGTTTCTTTTTTCCGTTAATTTCTTTCGCACAGGAAAGTAATGATGAAAAGGCTGATCAATATCTGCAGGAAGACCGCCACAAAATTGCGGTAGTTGGCGGATTGAGCTATCTTCACAATTCGTTTGGTTTGCTTTACGAAGGCAAAGTATTCCGTTTAAGGCCTAATGATGCTTTTTATACTGAGTTTTTTCTAAGATACCGATGGCTTGATATCAGTTTTTCCTTTGCACCGAAGTTTACCCATATCAATAACGATGATCCAGAAAAAGGGGAATCAAAATATTTCAACTTCGGATTTACTTTCTTCCTTACCGAAAAGATCAGGCAGTATCTCTATTTCAGCCAGGTCAAAGGACTGTATTTCCAGGATACAAAAGAATTTATGAAGGCTTTTTATGGCAATGATTATAATGAAGAAGGGTACCTGCAGTTTCCGGATGCGAAATACCGTTCTTTTAAAGGAGAGACAACATACCTTTGGATGGGAAATAAAACAGATTACAGAAGCTTTAATAACATGACGTATCAGCCATTAAAAGATGTTTTTGTGGTGAGTACAGGTCTTTTTTATCAGTACAATATTCTGAACAATACCAACAAAACGGTTTACCAGGGCGAGACTTTTATATTGAATGATGATTCTCCTTCCAAGGATCTTAGGATTGCTTTAAGATCGGGTGGCGGTGTTCAAAAGAAGATTTATAATAATTGGTACGCGATTGTAGAAGCTTACCCGGAATTTTATTATGCACAGCTGATGGATGAGAATTTCCATGAATATAATGTGGGTCTTTTTTCAAACGCGAGAATAGGTTATGACAACGGAAAATGGTTTTTCGGCGGCGGTGCACAGGTGAACTGGATCAACAGTTCCAACGAAAATTTTTACTCCACCACGCAATGGCTGTTCAGGGCAGGAATTGGTTTTCGTTTTAATTCTCCTACATTTGTAAACAGAAACTTTGACAAAATAGATAATATTTTAAAATAATATGGGACTGAAACTTCCGAAATTTTTAGTAAAAGTTCACGATTTTTTTGATGACATCCATATTCCTCTTTTGGGAATATCGGTCTGGCAGATGTTTCAGATTTATATCAGGGGGATTTTTAAAGATAAAATCGGCAGGAAAGCAGCCGCCATATCATGGAGCTTTACGATCAGTTTATTTCCGTTTATTCTTTTTATACTCTCTGTAATTCCCTATATGCCTCATTATGAGAAGCTTCATTTTTACATATTTGATGTTCTGATGCATAATGTTTTCCCGTCCAATATGGAAGGAGATGTACGGAATTATATTGAAGAAAGCATTATTCCCAACATGAAGGGAATCAGTAATTTAACCATTGTTCTGGCTTTGGTATTCGCAACAAACGGAACGTTTTCCCTGATCAACGGATTCAATGAAAACACGAAGGAAAAAATGAGTGATGTCAAAGAGTTTATTCTGTCCTTTTTCATTACCATCGGCTTTGTGCTGATTGTTTTTCTTGCGCTTTTCGGAATATATTATTCTGAAATTGTGCTGAAGCAGTTTACTCCAGTTTATGATGTTTCGTGGCTGGTAGATAATCTTTCGAAGATCATTGGTTTTGTTTCTTTTCCTCTGTTTTATTTTATCCTTTTGACGCTCTTTTACTGGCTGGGAACGGTGAGGATTACCAGGTTCAGGCAAGCTATACCGGGAGCGATTCTTACAACGGTTCTGTTTGTGGTGACCACTTATTTTTTCGCGTTATACGTTAAAAATATTGCCCGTTACAATGTGCTCTACGGCTCCATAGGAAGTATGATTCTTCTGATGGTTTGGGTTAATGTGAATGTCTACCTTCTCCTTTTTGGAAATGAACTGAATATGGCGATCAGAAAGGTGAGAATGGAAAAACTGTTGTCCGACGAACTGAAACGGTCCAGAAGTCAGAATCCTGATCCTGAAAAGCAATAAATATTAAATGATATTGCTTTCTTCCTCTTCTTCAGAATAGCTTTTGCCTGAGCTTAATTTTAAGATCAGATATCCTGAAACACCAGCGAGAAAAGAAGCTATTAAGATGGCAACTTTTGCCTCATTCTGAATTTCAATTTCATTTTTAAAAGAGAGAAGTGCTATGAAAATCGACATGGTGAAACCGATACCCGCAAGAAAACCCACCCCCAGCATCTGTTTCCACGAACTGTTCTGAGGAAGCGAACTTAATTTTAATTTTATCGCAATTAAAGAAAATAAGTTGATTCCGATCAGTTTTCCTAACACAAGTCCGCAGATAATTCCCAAGCCTAAGGTGCTGGTAAGACCGGAAACCATCTCATTGTTAAAAGTAATATTGGTATTGGTAAGCGCAAATATAGGCATGATTAAAAATCCTACCGGAAAATGAAGCTGATGCTCAAGTTTTTCCAGAGGAGAGATTTCCGTATCTGAAATATTCGTCGGAATGGAAAATGCCAGTAAAACTCCCGCAATCGTCGCATGGATCCCCGAATGATGAAGGAAATACCATAAACATATTCCCGGAATAAGATAAAAAATAATTTTGGTAACCTTTAAAAAGTTTAAAGCAAATAATAAAACGGTTACCCCCAAAGAAAGCAATAGGTACATCCAGTGGATTTGCTCGGTATAAAATATGGCAATAACCAAAATAGCACCCAGATCATCTACAATCGCCAGAGCGGCTAAAAATATTTTAATGGAGTTTGGTACTTTTTTTCCCAACAGTGAAATAATGGCCAGCGAAAAAGCGATATCCGTCGCCATAGGAATTCCCCAGCCATTGCCATACGTTGTCTCTGAATTGAAAAAGGTATAAATGACAGCCGGAACAATCATTCCGCCGACAGCAGCAAAAATAGGAAGCGAGGCATTTTTGAAAGATGAAAGCTCACCTTCTATCATTTCCCTTTTGATCTCGAGCCCTACCAAAAGGAAGAAGACAGCCATGAGCCCGTCGTTGATCCATATACTGACCGGATATTTCAGTCCTAGTATGTCGGTTCCGGTTTCCTGGTCCAAAACTCTCTGGAAGGATTCCGCCAGAGAAGAATTGGCTATGACTAATGAAATTAATACGCAGAAAATCAGAATAATTCCCGAAGCCTGGTTGCTGCTGAAAAACTTTTTAAAGTACTTTGTAAGATTCATAATTAAGACTGTAACCTTCTTACTTTCGAAATGCCATCAATGTCATTAAGCTTTTTAAAGGTCTGTTCGAGCTGACTTTTATTTTTGACCTCAAGATTAATCGTTCCCGTAAAAATACCGTCATTGGATTCAATCGACATGCTTTTCATATCCATTCCCATGGCACCACTGATTACGGTGGTTATATCATTGATCATTCCCATCCTGTCGAGTCCTTCAATCTCAATTTTCACCCTGTTTTTGAAGCTTTCCGCGTTAACCCATTTGGCAGGAATGACCCTGTAATCGTATTGGGCACGAAGGTTGATCGCATTCGGGCAGTTGTCACTGTGAACTTTTATTCCGTCTGAGATCGTAATGAATCCGAAGATTTTGTCTCCCGGAATTACAGTACAGCACTTGGCGTATGTGTAATTAAGCTTTTCTTCGTCCTTACCGAAAACGATCATGTCGAGATTCTGCTCTTTGGGCTCTACAAAAGCCGTATTCTTAGAAGGAGACTTCCTGAACCTTGAAAGCAGGTTGTTGAATACATTTTTACTTTCAATATATTTTCTTAAGCTACTAGCATCCAGTTCGTTACTTTGAAATTTAAGGAAAAGTTCCTGGGAAGATTTGAGATGAAAAAATTTCTGAAGCTTGTTTACTTCATCATCATTGAAGTTAATCTTAGCATGACGGAGTTTTCGCTGAAGAATCTCTTTTCCATCTTCTACCAGCTGATTTTTTTGTGAATTTAAATAACTCTTGATTTTCGATTTGGCCTTGGAAGTCACCACGAATTCCAGCCAGTCGGATTTTGGTTTCTGATTCTGAGAAGAAAGGATGTCTACCTGATCACCGTTCTGCAAAACATACGAAATCGGCACCAGTTTCCCATTGATTTTTGCGCCTAAACATTTCATTCCCAGATCAGAGTGTACGGAAAATGCAAAGTCAAGAGCGGTCGCATTGGTCGGAAGAATTTTTATTTCGCCTTTAGGGGTAAATACGAAGACTTCTTTTGAATACAGGTTCAGCTTAATATTATCCAGAAGCTCCGAAGTAGAAAGATTCTGCTGCTGTTCAAGCACTTCGCGGATTTCCGTCACCCAGTTTTCAAAATTCCGGTCTTCGGAACTTTGCTTGTAGCCTTCCTTGTATTTATAATGTGCTGCAACTCCTTTTTCGGCAATCTCATCCATTCTCTCGGAACGGATCTGTACCTCAATCCATTTTTTATCAGGTCCCAAAACCGTTAAATGCAAACTTTCGTATCCTGTGGAACGCGGCTGTGTGATCCAGTCACGCATTCTCGACGGATTACTGTGGTATACATCCGTTACGATCGAATAAATTTTCCAGGCCAGGAATTTCTCGTTCTTGGCATCTGATTTATAGATGATTCTGATCGCATAATTGTCATAAACTTCTTCAAAAGAAACCCCCTGTTTCAGCATTTTCCTGTAAATGGAAGAAATGGCTTTGGCGCGGCCTTTTATTTTAAAGTTTAAACCTTCTTCATGCAGCTTTTCAGAAACTTCCGTTTTAAATTCTTCGATATATCTTTCACGGCTTTCTTTGGCGAGCTCCAGTTTCTGCGTTATTTCCGTATAGACATCCGGATTATTATACTTTAAAGATAAATCTTCCAGCTCGGATTTTATATTGTACAGACCCAGACGGTGCGCCATGGGAGCGTAAATATACACGGTTTCGGAAGCAATTTTTTTCTGCTTGTCAGGAGCCATGCTTTCCAGCGTACGCATATTGTGGAGGCGGTCTGCAATCTTAATCAGGATCACCCTGAAGTCTTCTGAAAGGGTGAGCAGGAGTTTTCTGTAATTTTCAGACTGAACCGAAATATTCTGGTGATTCATGATGGAAATCTTGGTAAGTCCGTTGACAATATTGGCAATTTTTTCACCAAAGATTTTCTTAAGATCTTCGTAGGTATAATCAGAATCTTCGATCACATCATGCAAAAGGGCACAGGCGATCGACGTCGCACCCAACCCGATTTCCGTAGCTACAATTTTGGCCACCGCAATGGGATGGTAAATGTACGGTTCACCAGATTTTCTTCGCTGATCTTTGTGTGCATCCAATGCAATATCGAATGCTTTTCGGATAAGTTTGTTATTTTCCTCATCCAAAGTTCTGTATGTGTTAGAAATCAGATCCTTGTACCGGGCTAAGATTTCTTTGTTTTCTTGTTCTAAGTCGTAACTCATTCGTGCTAATCCCTTATTTAGACGAAAATACGAAAATTTTCGCACTTTTCAAACACGAAAAAATCCGTAGACAATCTACGGATTCCGGTTATTAATTCTTATCATTTGTTTTAAAACTTGACTTCGGAGTCCATTCCGCTGGTAGAACCTTTGATTCTTACGTCGGGGCTGTTGTGGATTTCCGCTTTATTGGTGATGGTTATATAGTTTCTTATATCTTTATAATTAGCTTCTTCAAGGCTCATATTTTCTAACAGATACGTTTTTAAGGCTGTGTTCTTGCTAAAAACGTCCCGGGCATTGGCTATCTGATCATCCTTTACTTCCACGGTTACAAAGTAAGGTGAAGATTGACTTCTTTCATTCAGATAGACAATATAATCTGAATTTTCGAAACCGGAATTTTCAAGATCTGCTTCAAGCTTTTTGTAATCGCTCTGGTGTTCAAATAATCCAGCTAATATATTGGACATAGCAATAGTTTTTTAATTTGTATAAAGGTACTGAAATTTATTTAAATATTGAATAATTTTTAAAGAAATGGTGTGTTTATTATTTTATCTATATTAAAATTAATTTTTATCTAAAATATCTATTATGTGAAATAAAAAAGAACGGAAGGAAATTCCGCTCTTTAGGGTTAAACCCTGTCATTCTTTATTTCCTCTACTATTTCAGGATTTAAAAGGGTCGTGATGTCTCCAAAATTGCTGAAATCGCCTTCTGCAATCTTCCGCAAAATCCTTCGCATAATCTTTCCTGAACGCGTCTTAGGCAATCCTGAGACAAATTGAATTTTGTCGAGCTTTGCAATCGGGCCGATCTGTTCGGAAATAAGCTGGTTGATCTCCTTTTTAAGATTGTCTCTCTGCCTGCTTTCTCCGGTTTCCTTTAAAACCACGTAGCCGTACAATGCATTTCCCTTAATATCGTGGGGGTAACCTACAATCGCAGATTCTGCAACCGCCGGGTGCTGATTGATGCTGTCTTCGATCGGTGCTGTTCCCAGGTTGTGCCCCGATACGATGATGACGTCATCCACACGGCCAGTAATTCTGTAGTAGCCGACCTCATCACGCAAGGCGCCGTCTCCCGTAAAATATTTACCGGGAAAAGCAGTGAAATACGTTTCTTTATACCGCTGGTGATCTCCCCAGATAGTCCTCGCAATTCCAGGCCATGGAAAGCGGATGCAGAGATTCCCGGTAACCTGGTTGCCCATGATTTCGTTTCGTTTGTCGTCCATCAAAACCGGCTGTATTCCCGGTAGCGGCAATGTGGCGTAAGTAGGTTTGGTAGGCGTTACAAAGGGGAGGGGAGAAATCATTATTCCGCCGGTTTCCGTCTGCCACCATGTATCCACGATCGGGCATTTTTTCTTCCCCACGTGATCGTTGAACCAGTGCCATGCTTCTTCATTGATAGGCTCACCTACAGATCCGATGACCTTTAAAGTGCTCAGATCGTGCTTATCAACCCATTCCACGCTCTCTTTTGCGAGTGATCGGATAGCCGTAGGAGCGGTATAGAACTGTGTAACTTTATGCTTTTCAATTACTTCCCAGAATCTGTCCGGTTGAGGATAGGTAGGCACACCTTCAAAAATAACGGTGGTCGCACCATTCAGAAGCGGTCCGTACAGAATGTATGAATGTCCTGTGATCCATCCGATATCCGCGGTACACCAGTAAATATCATTTTCCTTATAATTAAATACATTTTTAAACGTGTAAGCAGTATACACCATGTATCCTGCGCAGGTGTGAAGCATTCCTTTAGGTTTTCCTGTAGAGCCGGAAGTATATAGAATGAAAAGCGGATCTTCTGCATCCATAATTACACTCACAAAATCGGGAGAAGCTTGTTCGTAAAGATCTTCCATCCAGAAATCTCTGTGCTCCTTCATTTTAATCTCATTCTGTGTTCTTTTTACCACCAGCACTTTTTCAACACTTGGCGTTTTTTCAAGGGCTTCGTCAACGATACTTTTTAAATCCAGAACTTTGTTGCCCCGGTAGCTGCCGTCGGAAGTGATTACCATTTTTGCTTCACAGTCATTTACTCTCGAAGCTACGGCAGAGGCGGAAAATCCTGCGAAAATAACAGAATGGATGGCGCCCAGTTTAGCACAGGCAAGCATGGTAACAGCCAGCTCAGGAATCATAGGAAGATAAATGCAGACTCTGTCTCCTTTTTCAACTCCCATTTCTCGGAGGACGTTTGCTGTTTTATTTACTCTTGTGTATAATTCGCTGTAAGAAATATGTTGGGCTTCCTCTTTCGGATCATTGGGTTCCCAGATGATAGCGGTTTTGTCTCCTCTTACGGCAAGATGCCTGTCGAGGCAGTTCTTCGTAATGTTTAATTTGGCATTTTTAAACCAGGCGATCTTGGCTTCATTCATGTCGTATTTCACCACTTTGCTCCAGCGCTGATACCACACGAAGTTCTCATCGGCTATTTTATCCCAGAATTTTTTAGGGTTTTTAATCGATTTTTTATAATCTTCGAAATAATGCGGTAAATCTTCTATCAGGTAATTTCTCATATCCCTTCTTTTTATTTTTTTATATTTTAAATTTAAACTTAATTTCTGTTTTTTGGCCTGTATTCCGTGATTTTTTGCTGAATTTCATCAATGATTTTTTCGTCGTCAATGGTTGACGGAACCTGAAAATCTTTTTTGTCCAACAGAGTTCTGATAAGCTTCCTCAATATTTTTCCGGACCGTGTTTTGGGAAGACGTTTTACAGTCATTACATTTTTGAGGCAGGCCACGGCGCCGATTTTTTCCCGGACATTGGCTACGATTTCTTTTTCAACCGTCTCTTCAGAGATTGTGGTGCCGTTTTTAAAACAATGGCAGCAAAAGGAATTTGCCCTTTAAGATCATCATCAATTCCCACAACAGCGCATTCTGCAACATCCGGATGGGACGATACGATTTCTTCCATTTCCGAGGTAGAGAGTCGGTGCCCTGCAACGTTGATCACGTCGTCCACACGCCCAGTTATGAAAATATAGCCATCTTCATCTTTTATGGCGCCGTCACCGGAGAAATAATACCCGTTGTACTGCGACAGATAGCTGCTTTGGAAACGTTCTTCATCATTCCAGATGCCAAGCAGGGCACCGGGCGGCAACGGAAGTTTTATCACCAAATATCCTTCATGGTGAGGATCCAGTTCATATCCGTTTTCATCAAAAATTTTAATATCATATCCCGGAATGGGTTTTCCGGCAGAAGCTCTTTTTATTCTGTACTGATCGTCAAAAGTCATTAACCCCAGCATCGGCCACCCCGATTCGGTCTGCCACCAATGGTCTATTGCCGGAACGCCGATGTGTTCTGCAAACCAGTCGAGTGTGGCTACGTCGCATCTTTCGCCGGCCAGAAACTGTTTTTTAAAATGGCTCAGGTCATATTTTTTTACCAATTTCCCGTTTGGATCTTCCTTTTTTATAGCTCTTATCGCTGTGGGGGCCGTGAACATGACAGCAACCTTATGCTCGGAAATGATTCTCCAGAAAGTCCCGGCATCAGGTGTCATGATGGGTTTTCCTTCAAAAATAACGGTGGTATTCCTGTTGATCAATGGCCCGTACACGGAAAAGCTGTGGCCGACGGCCCATCCGAAATCCGAAGCCGCCCAGTAGGTTTCGCCCGGTTCGACACCGTAAATATATTTCATGGAAAATTTCAAAGCCGTAGCATATCCGCCGGTATCTCTGGCGATTCCTTTCGGCTTTCCGGTAGTTCCCGATGTGTACAATAAATACAATGGGTGGGTAGATTCTACCTCAACACAGCCTGCAGGTTCCGATTGCTGAACCAATTTTTCATAATCGATAATTCCGTCAAACATTTCGTGTTGGTTGTCTACCAATTTCCTGTTGAAGACGATGATATTTTCTACTTTATCCTGCGCCAGTTCAATGGCTTTTTCAACCAAAGGTAAATACGGGATTCTTTTGGCGATTTCTATGCCTGCCGTTGCGGTAATTAAAGCTTTGGGTTTGCAGTCGTCAATTCGTACCACCAGCTCGTGGGGTGCGAATCCGCCGAAAACGACATTGTGAATAACACCAATCCTTGCGCAGGCCAGCATGGCAAAAAGCGTCTGTGGAATCATCGGCATATAAATCACAGCCGTGTCACCTTTTTCCAGGCCTAAAGAAATAAGGCCTCCCGCTAATTTTGAAATTTCCTCTTTCGCCTGATTAAAGGTATAAGAAATCTTCTGTTCCGTTACCGGCGAATCATAAATCACCGCGATTTGTTCTCCGTAACCGTCGGCAATATGTTGGTCTATGCATAAATAAAACATATTCAGCTTTCCGTCGGAAAACCATTGGGTGTAATTGTTTTTATCTTTAGAAATAATCTGTGCAGGAAATGTAAACCATTCGATTTCCTGAGCTTGTTCTTTCCAGAAATTTTCTTTGTCGTCTATGCTTCTTTGAAATAAATCTTCTGCATTCATAATATTTTATTTTGTGTTTAATTCAAAAACTATTCAAACATTTCTTCGATCTGCTGCATGAGTTTTTTGATAGAATACGGTTTTGTCACGTATGCATTAGCACCCATTTCCAGCCCCTTTTCAATATCTTTCGGATTGTTTTTGGCACTCAGGAAAATAACTTTGGTGTCTTTTAATTTTTCATCCTGTCTGATGATCTGTAAAGTGCTGAAGCCATCCAGATTGGGCATCATGATATCCAGCAAAATAACGTCCGGAACCATGTCTTTCAGGAATTCCAGAACTTCTGTACCGTCTCTGGCAATATAAACATCATACCCGGTTTTCTTAAAGCTGTATTCCAGTGACATTAATATTTTGTGCTCATCATCTGCAACAATTATCTTTTTCATGTTTTGCTGTGGTTTTGTTCGACTGCATTTTTATATTCTTTCACCGAACCGGGCAATGTGATTGTAAATGTTACCCCAAGTCCGCTGTTTTCTGCTTTTATGGTTCCTCCCTGTGCCTGTACAATTTTTCTGCAGATCGCCAGCCCCAGTCCGCTTCCTGCAGGTTTCAGGATATTTTGGTTTTTTGACTGGTAAAACTTATCAAAAATCATCTCCAGGTCTTCCTCGGGAATATGTTTTCCGGTATTGAAGATTTTTATGATCAGCTGATTTTCCTTATCGGCCAATTTTGTCTGAATCGTTCCCTGGTCGTCTGTGAATTTTAAAGCATTTCCAAGGATATTCTGGAACAGCTGGATCATTCTTGCTTCATCATAATCAAACAAAAACTGATTCAGAAGGTTGACCTCACTCAGATGGATGCTTTTTTGCTGAATAAGATGTAAAATTGGATTTAATGCCTTTTTATAAGTTTCGACAATATTGTTTTCCTGAATATGCAAAGCGATTTCACCGTGCTCCAGCTTGTCGAGATAAAGGATGTCATTAATAATTTCGCTCAGCCTGTCGGATTCTGTGATGATGTTGTTTAAAAACTCTTTTTTTATTTCTAAAGGAATATCGTCATCATCGGCTAAGATTTCTCCAGCTGAACGGATGGCTGTAATCGGTGTTCTCAGCTCATGGGCCACCGAATCCAGGAAGTCATCTTTCTGGCGGTCTTTAATGATTAAATTTTCATTGGCATTGCGCAGGTCATCAGATAACTTCTGCAGTTCTTCCGACTGCTCGGTAAGCTTTTTATTAAGGCTGATGTTTTCTTTAGATTCCTCCAGGATATTTAAAACCTCTTTTAAGGATATCTTATCTTCTTTGGTGACGCCTTCGATTAAAATTTTTGCGGAAGCGGTTCCTATTCTTCCGGCCAGAAGATTTTCAGAAAACTTAATGAATCTCGAGTCTGCGGTTTCTGTCTGGGAATCAATATTGTATTTTAAATTGAAAATTCTCAAAGCCTGCTCTGTCTTGTTTTTACCTAAAAACCGTTCGAGAATATTTTTGATGTCCGAAACATAAGCTGTTCCGCGCCAGATGAAAGCATTTTCATGATTCTGGATGTATTTGTCGATATCCACATACAATTCGGCGAAATTTCTCTCGCGGTAATTTCCTTTGGTGCTGACTGAGATAATGGCAAATAAGCCGGTATTCACTAGGAGAGACCAGAAAAATATCTCCGGGATCCTGCTCAGGTACGGAATGGTGAAAAAATCAAAAGTGTTGTACAGATCTCTCAAAACGCCCTTGAATTCCTGGTTGTATGAGAAGTAATATTGTGGGATAATCAAGCCGAAATAGCAGATGGCAAGCCCTGCCAAAAGCCCGGTCATTGCGCCTTTGTAACTTCCTCTTCTCCAGAAAATAGCTCCGAAAAAGGCCGGAGCCAACTGGGCGATGACGACAAATGAAATCAGACCGACCGAATCCAGCGATGTTTTTAAGATGAAATATTTATAAAAAGCAAAAGCCATAATGATCAGTGCGAAAATGCTGAATTTCCTGATATTCGTGATGTTCCGTGTGTTCTGAATCTCATTCTCCGATTTGAATTTACCCAATAAGCCATACGGAATAATCAGGTTGTTGGAGAGCATGATGGATAAAGTAATTGAAGAAATGATAATCATTGAAATACAGGAGCTTAAGCCACCGAGGAAAACCAGAACCGTAATCAGTGTATTATTGAAATACTGAGGGATCAGGATCGAGTAAAATTCCGGATTTACTTTTTGTCCCTCGAAAATTAACCTTCCTCCCCAGGCAATCGGAAATATAAAAATGGTGAAAATCAATAAATAAAGCGGAAAAAACCAGATGGCTGTTTTAATGTGTTTTTCCTGTCGGTTTTCCACAATCGCGGTATGGAACTGTCTTGGTAAAATGCAGATCGCGGTCCCTGAAATCATACAGAGAATCATCCAGTTTATCGCTCCTTCGGGTCCGTTGAACGTGTTTTTTTCTTTAAAATCTTTAAACTGGCTTGCCTTCTGGTAAATATCTGAAAAACCATCAAAGACAAAATAAATAACAAAAAGGCCTAAGATGATGATAAAGAATAATTTAAGAAAGCTTTCAAGAGCGATGGCGGAAGTAATTCCCAATCGTTTTTCCGAGGCATCGACATAGCGGGTTCCGTAATATGATGAAAATAAGGCAATTAAAACAACCACAAATGTAGCATTATCAGTAAGGATATTTTTTGAAATAGCGGTTTCGGTCACCAGGTGGAAGGTTTCGGAGATCGCTTTGATCTGTAATCCGATATAGGGAACGATGGCCAGAAGACATACAATGGTGATAACGGCACTGAAACTCCGGCTGTTTCCATACCTGAGAGAAATGAAATCGGCGACGCTGCTGATCTTGTTTACCCTTGAGATCCGTACAATCCGTGTATTGATGTAGATCCAGGCAGGGATGATCACGATAGGGCCTACGTAAATCGGCAGGTAATTCAGTCCGCTTGTTGCCGCAACACCAATGCTGCCATAATAGGTCCAGGCGGTACAGTAGACAGCAAGGGAAAGTGCATAGATGTAAGGGTTATTGATCCAGAGCTTGCTTTTTTTCTTCTCCGCCAGATAAGCGACTAAGAACAAAAGGGCCAGGTAAAACAAAACCACGGTGAATAAAGCGAAACTACTCATCATATTTTTTTATGATTACAAAAGATATAATGATGGAAATGAGCCAGAACACGAAAATATAAATCAGAATCATCGGATAGCCGAGGACTTCCCGGTCGCTGTTGAAAAGTAGCGAAACAGGAATGCTGAATGCAATCATAAGTCCGATGCTCAGGATGATCAATTTTTGTTCGTGTCTTTTTTTCATGATTGATGATTAATGCATAATTGATGATTGATAAATGATGATTGATTTTAAAATGAAAAACAATTTGTTACCGATTGATTCTTTTATCTTTTATTTGAATTTTTTGCATACCCTATAATTAATGAATGATAATTGATCATTTAACGGCTATAAGTCCATCGGTGATCAATTATCATTCATTATTTTATACATCAGATCTTCTCATCTGAATATTCCCCTGTCAGCGCATAATATCCGAAAATGGCCATTCCGCCGGAAATAATCGGCATCAGGACGAAGAGGATGATTATTCCGAAAACAAGATCTTCCTGCTTCCCGGAAGTTATTTTCGGAATTCCCATTACAGTGATTCCGAAATATCCTACTACCAGGGCGATTGCGATCCAAAGGATACCTAATATTTTTTTTAGTCCGTTCATTTTTAGTTGTTTTAAAATTAATAAAAAAATCTTGTGGTCCGTTGTCTAATCGTGAATATTGTTGTTCTTATTTTTCAGGTAAAATAATCCGATGAGTAAACAGACTCCCGCCACTCCGATCGGGTACCAGAGTCCTTCAAGATACCATGTGGCGTGTCCGGCTTCTTTTCCGGTCGTTACCAGATAGGTGGCGACCGCCGGAAGAAGGCCTCCGAAGACTCCGTTTCCGATATGATAAGGCAGAGACATGGAAGTGTAGCGGATTCTCACCGGGAACATTTCTACCAAAAAGGCTGCAATAGGGCCGTAAACCATCGTCACAAAAATCACCTGGATAAATACCATGAAGATCAGGTACCATTTGGTGTTATCTGCCAGTTTTACCGTTTGAGAGACTTTCGGTTCTTCCGCTTTTCCGTCTTTCATTACGGGACCGTTGGCAGACCAGTGAACGATACTGTCTTTCTTAACTAACGTTCCGTCTGTAAAAAGGGTTTCTTTATGGAAAGTGATCAGGCTGTCGGTAGCGATTTCGTTGTGTACTTTGGAGGTTACTTTCTCTGAAACCCCATTAGCCGCAACGGTTTTATTTTCAAGGTTTACACTTTTAAACATAGAATCATAAATCGGCCGGTATGCGAGAATGGCTATAAGCATTCCGGTCATCATGACGGCTTTTCGCCCGATTTTGTCAGACAGCCACCCGAAAAATACGAAGAACGGCGTGCCCAGGAATAAGGCCGTGGCCATTAATGAGTCTACCTGTGCAGATTCTACATTCATCACTTTCTGAAGGAAACTCATGGCATAAAACTGCCCGGTGTACCAGATTACACCTTGTCCCATCGCAGCTCCAAACAACGCCAGCAAGACAAATTTGAAGTTTAATTTGTTTCCGAAACTTTCTTTTAAAGGATTTTTTGAGGTTTTTCCTTCACTTTTCGCTTTGGCAAACAACGGAGATTCTTTCATATTTCTTCTGATGATGTAAGAAACGCCGACCATTAAAATTGAAATCCAGAACGGAACCCTCCAGCCCCAGCCGTCAAATTCCTCTGTAGAAAGCGTGGTTTTCGTTACTAAAATGACAATCAGTGAAATGAAAAGTCCTGCTGTTGCGGTGGTCTGGATCCAGGAGGTCCAGTAGCCTCTTCTTCCCGGTTGCGCATATTCTGCAACATACGTGGCAGCGCCGCCATACTCACCGCCGAGGGCCAGACCCTGTAAAAGTCTTAAAATGAGAACCAAAACCGGTGCTAAAAATCCAATGGTTTCATAGCTGGGAATACATCCGATCAGAAATGTCGAAAATCCCATGATGAGTAGAGTAACCAGGAAAGTATATTTTCTCCCGATAATGTCTCCGAGCCTTCCGAAGAATAAGGCTCCGAATGGTCTTACGACAAAACCCGCCGCGAAGGTGGCTAATGTAGATAAGAATGCCGCCGTCGGGTTGTCAGAGGGGAAAAACTTTGTCGCTAAGACTACCGCAAGACTACCGAAGATATAGAAGTCGTACCATTCGATGAGGGTTCCGAGTGATGATGCCGTAATCACGCCCCAAATGGTGCGATTTTTCTGCTTTTCGGTCATATTCTCGTAGCTTACTTGATTGTTATCGCTCATTATGATTAATTTTTAAGTTAGTTTAAATTGATATTGAGTTTTCGTAATTTATTTTTTAACCACTTATTTAAATTATACAGATCTACAGGTAAATTTGAAATTGTATAATGAACTCTCCTTTTGAAGAAGGGCTTTCGGTGGGGCTTGTATAAACAGGTCTTGTAGAATATTGTGTGGTGATTTTTGCATGATGTCCGTCGATAAACCAGTTGGCACCGACATCAAATTGTGAGGAGGACTTATCAAATGCTTCAAAGCTTTTGTGGGTATATGCGGCAAACGGCTGGATCCTGATCTTTGGTTTTTCGGCCTGGCTTGGCAGCAGTAAACCCGCCTGGGCATAGATAATATTTCCTGTTCCGATGGTGGGCTGCAGGTTTCCCGGTCCGGCAATGGCTTTATTTCCGACAAAATTAGGATCTGAAGAAGCAATATTCATGATGCCGATATTTCTGATGTAGTTAGGGCCAAACTGGTAATTGTAGTAGCCTGCGTAAGCCGACACCGCCATTTTATTTTTCGCATTTCCCAGTGGAATATCTGCGAAAGCATCAACGGCTACCAAAGTGATGTCGTGTTTCTCAATACTGGAATTGACCGATGTTCTCGTTCCGTCTTTCTGGTGGTAAAAACCGGCTCCGATGTTGAATACCTTTTTAGTCCCCAAATAGGAGCCCACTTTAAAAGGCAGCAGATTTGATTCTTCATCCAGGAACTGATATTCAACATATCCGGCCTTAGAAAAGTTAGGATTTCCGTTATTGTCTACTGCGACAGCTTTTGAAGGGTCTGTGACATTTGCGGGAACAAGGTCTGTTGCAAAGGGTTTGTTTAAGCTGAAGCGGTATTCCAGTTTTCCGTATTTTCCTTTGGCAAACATCCCGAGCTGTCTCGCAAACTGATCGGAATTGTCGATCAACGGCCATGTGAAAATAGGAGAGTCCACCGTGAGGAAGTTCAATGTGGAAGCCATCGTCATCCGGGAAAGTCCCATGTAATAATGTAATCCTGCCCCTAATGAAAGACTGAATTTCCCTGCCTCTCCAGGTAAAACGACGGCGTATTCGTTCCATGCATCATGAAAGAACATTTGTGGCTTTTTACCGTTTCCATATCCTCCTGTTCCGGAAGTTCCGGATCCGCCTCCGTTGATAAAGGTCTGATTATTAATTCCAAAATGAGCCAGGATCATATACCTTTTAGAGATCTGAGCGTATGCCAGAGCCCTTAATCTCCTGTTTCCAAGGCTCCACGAATTATCTGTCGCCTCTCCGCCAACCATGCTTCCGGGATTCATGTCGGTATTCCTTACCCAAAACTGGTCCCATAAAATAAATCTGATGTATTTGTCACCCTGCTGATTGAGGTTTACTTTTAATCCGCTCCCATAATCCGCGGAACCCTGGCTGTATACAGAATTGCTGATTAAGGCTAATCCAATGAAAGTAATTAATTTTTTCATAAATTATCAATTTTTGGCTTTGTTTTTTATGAAAGCCAAATTGTAATTAATAATTTATTTAGAAAAATTTAATATATATTAGTGCTAAGAATATATATAAATAATAAATAATGTATTATTTAATTGAATATAAATGATTTGCTGATTTGTATTCCATTAATACAAAAGTTGAACTTACTTTTTGTCCGTTGCTTATTTTTTAAACCTTTCCCATTTAATCAGCATGTATTTGTCGGCAAATTGGGTGATGATTAATCCTGAATTTTTAATATTTTCTTCCTTACTCATATATTCGATGAGTTCGTTTTGTTTTAAGATTTTATAGACCGGATGAAACTCGGAATGCGGTGGTCTCGTGATGTTGTATTTTTTGATCCATGAACTGATTGTGACATGAGAAACGCCGATAATCCTTTCAATTTCGCGGAAGCTTAATCCTTCAAGATAGAGCTGTAATGCCTTGGTGACATAGTAATCATCAATCTGCTTTCCCAGCTTTTTTACGGTAAAATAATAATGGCAGTCCTTGCAGAGAAAGCGTTGTTTTTCATTCACAATTCCGCTTTTTACGATTTTGCTGCCGCCGCATCTCGGACAGTTGTTTTCCATAACTATAGTTTTTTAGCAAATATATAATAATTTAGCAAATTATTAATTTAACATAAAGATAAAATTACCTGTATATTAATTTAATTCAATAAAATTATCTTTTTTATTTGTTTATTATGGAAAATATATTTTAAATTTGCCAAAAATTTTAGATAAATCAATGGAAATAGAAATTTCCTCATCCATTCATTTAACGTATGTGAATGAAATACAACAGGAAATGTATGATTCTGCACAACGTAGAGGAACGGGGATTGCAAAGCGCTCGGTCGAATATCTCAGTAAGAAAATTACCGAAGGAAACGCGGTAGTCGCTACCGATAAAGGAAAGTGGGTGGGATTCTGCTATATTGAAACCTGGTCTCACGGTCAGTTTGTAGCGAATTCGGGGCTCATTGTTTCTCCTGAGTTCAGGCATTTGGGCGTGGCTACTTTAATTAAGGATAAAGTTTTCGCTTTGTCCCGGAAAAAGTATCCGGAAGCCAAAATTTTTGGATTAACCACGGGTCTTGCCGTAATGAAAATTAATAGCGACCTGGGTTACAAACCCGTAATTTATTCTGAGCTTACCCAGGACGAAGAATTCTGGAACGGCTGCAAGAGCTGTGTGAATTATGATATTTTAATCAAAAAAGAACGGAAAAACTGTCTCTGTACGGCAATGCTTTTCGTTCCCGATCCCATAAAAAGCATAGCTGAAAAAAATAAGTCTGAAAATCAATATAATAATGAACAAGAAAGTAGTTTTAGCATTTAGCGGAGGTCTTGATACTTCCTACTGCGCCAAATATCTCAGTGAAATACTGGGATTTGATGTGTACGCAGTCACGGTAAACACCGGAGGTTTTTCTAAAGAAGAGGAAAAAGAGCTGGAGAAAAAAGCCCTGAATCTTGGGGTAAAAGAATACAGGTGCGTGGATGCTCAGGAAGACTATTACAATTCTTGTGTGAAATATTTGATTTTTGGGAATGTGCTGAAAAACAATACCTATCCATTGTCCGTAAGTGCAGAACGTACGATTCAGGCACAGGAAATTGCAAAATATGCGCTGGAGGCCGGGGCAGATGCCATTGCTCACGGAAGTACGGGAGCCGGTAATGATCAGGTGCGTTTTGATTTAATTTTTCAGGTGATGTGCCCAAATGTGGAAATCATCACCCCGATTCGTGATATGGCGTTGTCCCGCGAAGAGGAAATTGAATTCCTGAAAGATCATGGTTATGAAATGGAGTTCCTGAAAGCGCAATATTCTGTCAATAAAGGACTTTGGGGAACCTCCGTCGGCGGAAAAGAGACCCTGACATCAAGAAGTTACCTTCCTGAAGATGCTTTTCCTTCTCAAATTAAAGAAACACAATCTTCAGAACTGGAAATTGAGTTTAAATATGGGGACGTCGTGGCCGTAAACGGAGAGAATTTCGGACATCCTGTGTATGCCATCCAGAAAATCGAGGAACTGGCATCAGCTTATGGAATAGGCAGAGACATTCATGTTGGAGACACGATTGTAGGAATTAAAGGAAGAGTGGGTTTTGAAGCAGCGGCAGCAGCGGTTATCATCAAAGCACATCATTTATTGGAGAAACATACCCTTTCGAAATATCAGCAGATGATGAAGTCGCAGTTGTCCGACTGGTATGGGAACTGGCTTCATGAAGCACTTTTCCTGGATCCCGTCATGAGAAATATCGAATCTTTTTTAATCGATTCTCAAAAAACGGTCAGCGGGAAAGTATTTGTCACCCTTCATCCGTACAGGTTTATTCTCAACGGAATTGAGTCTGATCATGATCTGATGTCGGATAAATTCGGAAGCTATGGGGAAGCTAACAGGGCCTGGACGGGCGAAGATGTAAAAGGTTACACGAAAATCCTGAGTAATTCATTGAATATCTATCATCAGATTAATCAAGATTTGATTGCAGAAAACTCAAAGCAAAATTAAAGTTAATAACAAGTCCTGAAAGGACGGTCTATATATAGATAGGATCACATCCTATCAAAAAAATATTCAAAATGATTGATCGAAAAGATACCAAAACAACAGGAATTATAGGAGCCAACGGTTATACCGGAAGCGAACTGGTCCGTTTGCTGGCTGGTCATCCTCTTGTGTCCCTGGTTTTTTTATACAGCCGTTCAAATGCCGGAACGAAAATTTCAGAGTTGTATCCTGATTTGGAAATGGTCTGTGAAATGGTCTTAACCGATCAGCCTGAGGAGGTAGATGTTTTATTTTTATGCCTTCCCCATAAAGAAAGCCAAAACTGGCTCGCTCAAAACGCGGTGAAAGATTCAACACTGGTGATCGATCTGGGGAATGATTTTCGTCTGGAAGGAAGTTTTGGAAACAGGGATTTTATCTACGGATTGCCGGCGATCAATAAAAAACAGTTGCAGGGAGCTAAAAGCATAGCCAATCCCGGATGTTTTGCCACGGCAATTCAGCTGGCTTTGCTTCCTTTAGCGCAGAAAGGTTTGTTAAATGAAGTATATACAACGGGAATTACGGGTTCAACCGGGGCCGGACAGTCTTTACAGGCAACGACCCATTTTACTTGGCGGAATGATAATATTTCAGCCTATAAAACATTAACCCATCAGCATGTAGAGGAAATTTTACAGCAGCTCGGCACTTTAAATAAGGAAGAAATCAGTCTCAATTTTGTCCCATGGAGAGGCGATTTCACAAGAGGGATTTTTACCAGTTCCACGGTGAAGACAGATTGGGAACTGTCAGATATTGAGCAATTGTTCAGGGATTTTTATGCAGATGAGCCTTTTGTAAAGGTAAGTGAAAAAGCCATTGACTTAAAACAGATTGTCAATACCAATCGCTGTGTGATACAGATTGAAAAATGTGGGAATGTTGCGGTCATTCACTCAGCGATTGACAATTTACTGAAAGGCGCTTCAGGCCAGGCGGTGCAGAATATGAACATTGCGATGGGCTGGAAAGAAAACCTGGGACTGGACCTGAAACCGATAGCCTTTTAAAGGTGAACGGTCAATAAGTCAATTGTCAATCAGGTCAATGGTGAATTTTTAAAATATTTTGTTTATCAATCATCAATCATCAATCATCAATCATCAATTATCATTTATAATTAAGACATGAATTTATTCAACGTATATCCATTATTCAACATCAATCCGGTTAAAGCCCGGGGTTCGTTCCTTTGGGATGATAAAGGTGAAAAGTACCTTGATTTTTACGGAGGTCATGCCGTGATTTCGATTGGGCATAATCATCCGCATTATCAAAGCAGGTTAAAGGAACAGTTAGATAAAATTTCTTTTTACTCAAATTCAGTTCAGAATGAATTACAAACTGAGCTGGCTGAAAAATTAGGAAAACTTTCAGGGTTGGAAGGTTATAATTTGTTTTTATGTAATTCAGGTGCTGAGGCGAACGAAAATGCCTTAAAACTGGCGTCTTTTCATAACGGTAAAAGTAAAGTGCTGTATTTTTCGGGTTCATTTCATGGGAGGACTTCGGCAGCTGTTTCCGTGACCGATAATCTGAAAATCGTGGCTCCGGTGAATTATGACGAAAGGTTCATTAAATCCGGGTTCAATGACATCGGGCAGCTTGAAGAGATTTTTAAAAAACAGGGAAACGAAATTTCATCCGTTATCATCGAAGGTATCCAGGGCGTTGGCGGTATTATGATTCCCGACTTTGAATTTTTAACTAAAATCAAAGAATTATGCGAAAAGTATAATGCTGTTCTGATTTTGGATGAAGTTCAATCAGGATATGGAAGAAGCGGATATTTTTTCGCATACCAGGAATCCGGAATTGAGGCGGATATCGTTACGACTGCTAAAGGAATGGGGAACGGTTTCCCGGTCGGCGGTGTTCTGATTCATCCGAAATTTAAAGCCAGCAATGGTTTGCTGGGAACTACTTTCGGCGGCAATCATTTGGCTTGTGCTGCAGCAATTGCCGTATTAGACGTAATAAAAGATGAAAACCTCATCGGAAATGCCCGGCAAATGGGCGATTATATTGAGGAAGAAATTAAAGGTTTCCCCCATATCAAAACCATCCGGAGGAAAGGCCTGATGATCGGCATTGAACTCGACCGGGATTGTGCGGAAGTCAGAAACAGTCTGCTCTATGATCACCATATTTTTACCGGAAACTCCAATGATAAAACGGTTCTTAGGATCCTTCCCGCACTGAATATTAAAAAAGAGGAAGCTGACCTGTTTATTGAAGCTTTGAAAACGGTTTTGGAAAGTTTAAGTATAAAAGAAAAGGAATTTTTAACGAATAAGGCACATTAGTGTTGCGCATATTTTAGATCACGGAAAAAGAAAAATCAAAGATTTTCAACAAGATTATTGCCTTTTAAATTAAGAAGGATTTAAACCACAAAGTCACAAAAGCTTTAATAAAATAGAAGAGATAAAATTTAAGTTTGGAAACAATAAGATCACATAAGTTTTTGAAAATCTTTGATAAATGTTCTAAAATATTCTCAAAGTGATTGAAATTCTCTTCCGTGACTTATGTGTTAAAAAGTAAAGCGCAGCCTTCTGTGAAAATCCGTGAAATGCGTAGGAGAAAAAACAATAACCGAAAGCTCTTAAAAATGTATTACAATGAAAAAATTTACCACTGTAAGTGATGTAGAAAACTTACAGGAAATGATAAAAAAAGCTTTACACATCAAAGAAAACCCTCTTTTGGAAACCGGGAAAGGAACTGGGAAAACCATTGGATTGGTATTTTTAAATTCAAGTTTGAGAACGCGTTTGAGCAGTCAGATAGCTGCGCAGAATTTAGGGTTAAATATTCTCACATTAAATGCCGCTCAGGAAGCCTGGAATCTGGAATTTGCAGACGGAGCGGTCATGAATGGCGATACGGTTGAGCATATTAAAGATGCCATTGAAGTGTTGAATCAATATTGTGACATTATTGCGGTGCGTTGTTTTGCGGGAATGAAAAGCAAAGATGATGACGTTAACGAAAGTATTTTAAGCCAGTTTGAGCAGCATGCAAAAGTTCCGGTGATCTCTTTGGAGTCGGCAACACGCCATCCGCTACAGAGTTTTGCCGACTGCATCACGATTACTGAAAACTGGACCGAAAAACGCAAACCAAAGGTTGTATTGACCTGGGCACCTCACATCAAGCCGATTGCCCATGCGGTAGGAAACTCTTTCGCAGAGTGGATACAGGAGATGGATGTTGATTTTGTGATTACCAATCCTGAAGGCTATGATCTGGATAAAAATTTTACGAAAAATGTGAAAGTGATTCATAATCAGGATGAAGCCTTAAAAGATGCAGATTTTATCTACGTTAAAAACTGGTCGTCTTTTGATGATTATGCAGCCATGCCTGAAGTGAAAGAAAACTGGATGCTGACCAACGAGAAGCTTGAAAATACCAATCAGGCAAAAGTAATGCACTGTCTTCCCGTCCGCCGGAATGTGGAATTGAGCGATGAGGTGATGGATGGTAAAAATTCTATTATTTATCAGCAGGCCAAAAACCGGATTTTCTCGGCACAGGCAGTATTTTCTGAAATTCTGGATGGACTTAGTGCTGAATAACGAACTAAACCTCATAGCTTTTCAAAACCTGTGAGGTTTGAATGGGGTTTTAAAAAAGGATAAAGATGAAAGAAAAATTATACATCATAAAAATTGGCGGCGCATTAATCGATGACGAAGAACTGCTGGATCAGTTCCTGGATCAGTTTTCTGCGATTCCGGAAAAAAAGATCCTGGTTCATGGCGGCGGAAAACTGGCTACAACTTTGGCGGATAAATTGGGAATAGAGCAGAAGCTTGTCAACGGACGGAGAATCACGGATAAAGAAACGCTGGATATTGTCGCGATGGTTTACGCGGGAGGAATTAATAAAAATATTGTGGCAAAGCTCCAGCAAAGAAAATGTAAAGCGATAGGTTTTTCCGGGGCCGATGCCAATTTAATCAAAGCTAAAAAAAGGGAGCATGCAGAAATTGATTTCGGATTTGTAGGAGATATTACCGAAGAAAGTGTAAATAAAAAGCTGATTTCTAAAATGTTAAAACTGAAGCTGGTTCCCGTTTTTTCAGCCATTACCCATGATAAAAAGGGCCATTTGTTTAATACCAATGCTGATACCATCGCATCGGTGATTGCCCAGTCTTTATCCTTGAAATATGATGTTGAGTTGCTGTATTGCTTTGATAAACAAGGTGTTTTGGAAGATGTGAATGACCCGGAATCGCTCATCAAAAATATTTCTGAAGAAGATTTTTCTGCTTTAAAAGATGAAGGGAAACTTCATAGGGGAATTCTTCCCAAGCTTGAAAATGCTTTGGGAGCCGTAAAAAATAAAGTCAATAAAGTGTTTTTAATCAAAGAAACCGAACTGAAAAACCATATAGAAAACCATCATGCAGGAACTGAAATCTGTCTATAGTAAAGAAGAATTACTCAATAACGCAGTAGATTTGCTGAAAAAGCTGATTGAAATTCCGTCGTTCAGCAAAGATGAGTTCAATACGTCGGTGGAAATTGAAAATTTTTTCAAAAAACATCATATTCCGACCAAACGTTTTAAAAACAACATCTGGGCAGTAAACAAAAATTTCGATGTCTTCAAACCTTCGATTTTACTGAATACACATCACGACACCGTAAAACCGAATAAAGCATATTCGTTGGATCCTTTTTTACCTATAGAAAAAGATGGGAAACTGTTTGGGCTGGGCAGTAATGATGCGGGAGCTTCGTTGGTTTCAATGGCGCAGGTTTTTCTGCATTTTTATGATCGGGAAAATTTGAAATATAATCTCATCATTGCTTTGACGGCAGAAGAGGAAATTTCAGGGTTTGACGGAATTGAAACCTTATTCCCGCAATTGCCTAATATTGAACTTGCTATTGTAGGTGAACCCACCCAGATGAATCTTGCGATTGCTGAGAAAGGCCTGCTGGTTATTGATGGTGAAATGAAAGGTACGCCTTCTCATGCCGCCCATCCCAATAATGACCATTCGATTGTAAAGTGTATGGAAGATCTGCAGCATATCTTAAGCTTTAAATTTCCAAAGGTTTCGAATCATTTGGGTGAGGTTAAAATTACCTTGTCGGGAATTCATGCCGGCGTTCAGCATAATGTGGTTCCGGAATCGTGTGCTTTTACGCTGGACGTAAGAGTTACCGATGCCTATTCCAATAAAGAAGTCTTCGAAATTATTCAGTCGCAGATGACATCAACCCTTACGGCAAGGTCTTTCAGGTTAAATTCTTCAAAAATTGAAATAAGCCATCCGTTTGTACAGGCGGGTCTTGAAATCGGAAGGACGGCTTACGGCTCACCCACGTCGTCCGATCAGGCCATTATTCCGTGTACATCGGTGAAGCTCGGTCCCGGCGACAGCAGGCGTTCCCATACGGCAGATGAATTTATTTTCATTGAAGAGATCGCAGAGGGAATTGATATTTATATTAAGATTCTGGAGAAAGTTTTGTAGGCTGGATGCGGGATGATGGATGCTGGAAGTTAATGATGCCTTTAAGTATAATTTTCTAGGCAAAATGAAAAATTTTTATAATTAATGAAGATAAAGCGGTAAGTAGTAAACTTCCGGCATCCTGCTTCCATCTTCCATCAAAATAAAAAGAACTTATGAAAAAAATATGGCAAAAAGACGATAATGCCACCAATATATTGGTCAATACATTTACAGTCGGGAAAGATCCTGATTTTGATGAGCGGCTGGCAAAATACGATGTCAAAGGTTCGATGGCACACTGTAAAATGTTGGCAGAAGTCGGAATTATTTCCGATGAAGAATCTAAACAGATGCTGTCCGTTTTGGCGGAAATTTTAAGTGATATTGAAGATGGAAGTTTTGAAATTGATAAAAATGCGGAAGACATCCATTCGCAGGTAGAATCTATTTTAATTGAAAAATTAGGGGATACAGGCAAGAAAATCCACACGGCACGATCCAGAAACGATCAGGTTTTATTGGATATTAAATTATATCTCCTCGATGAAATCCGTGAAATTACGGCTCTTACCGACGGATTTTTTCAGATACTCATCAGACTTGCGGAGCAGCATAAAAACGTCCTGTTGCCCGGCTATACTCATTTACAGATTGCCATGCCTTCCTCATTTGGATTGTGGTTTGGAGCCTATGCCGAAGCATTGCTGGATGATGTCGAAATGTTGTTTTCAATTAAAAATATCATCAATAAAAATCCGTTAGGTTCAGCCGCCGGATATGGATCGTCGTTCCCGGTTGACCGTGAGAGCACGACTTATAATTTAGGCTTTAACTCGATGAATTACAATTCGGTGTACGCCCAGATGACCCGTGGGAAATCGGAGAAAATGCTGTCGATGGCCATGGCAACTCTGGCAGGAACGTTAAGTAAATTTTCGTATGATGTTTGTTTGTATTTAAGTCAGAACTTTGACTTTATCAGTTTTCCTAAAGCCTTTACGACGGGAAGCAGCATTATGCCCCACAAAAAAAATCCCGATATTTTCGAGTTGGTGCGTGCGCGTTGCAACAGAATCCAGTCGTTGCCGAATGAGTTTATTTTGTTGACAAATAATCTTCCTTCTGGCTATCATCGGGATATGCAGCTCACCAAGGAGATTCTTTTCCCGGCCATCGATTCATTGAAAGAATGTCTGGAGATTTTAAATTATACCTTGCCGAATATTCAGGTGAAAGACGGAATTCTGGACGATGAAAAGTACAAATACCTGTTCAGCGTAGAAAAAATCAATGAAGAAGTGAAAAACGGAAATTCTTTCCGCGATGCTTATGTTAAAGTTGGACAGGAGATTGAAAATAATCAGTTTGATTTTGAGATAAAAGATTTAAAACACACTCACCAGGGAAGCATTGGGAATCTTTGCCTGGATAAGATTGAATATCAGTTTAATAAGGTGAAAGGTAAATTGTTGGGTTAAATATTGCGAAGGCATAAAATTAACGTGTGTTTCTTTAGCGCAAAGATTTTCGCCGGTAAATAGACCAAGTGAGCAAAGATTGAATCAGCAAACTGATTGATGAAGCATACGTTTTAGCATAATCTTCATCAGTGGCTATGCCGCATTGCTTTGCTCTCTTATGATTTTGCGCTGTTTTAATAAAAACCTTACGTTTAAATTTAATCCAGATCAATTTTAAATTTCGTGGATTTCTTCACCTCATGAAGCACAATAGAACTGTGATATTGCCCGATATTCGGAATATTTGAAATGACATTCACCGTAAATTCATTGTAAGAATTGATGTCTTTTGCAATAATTTTCAGCATATAATCATACTCGCCGGAAAGACTGATGATTTCCTGTACTTCATCGTGTTGCATGATGTTTTTTTCAAACGTTTCCAATACTTTTTTGGATTGTTCTTTCAGTCTCACATTGCAGTAAACGACAATATTTAAACCCAGTTTTTCACGGTTCAGCAGTCCGACGTATTTTTCAATAATCCCGTTCTTCTCGAGCTGCTTGATGCGTTCGTAGGTCGGCGTAAAAGTGAGACCGATCTTTTCTGAGATTTCTTTTACAGAATAGGTAGAGTCTTCCTGAATAATACTGAGAATCATTTTGTCTTTTAAATCCATATACTATAAATATTGAATGGTAACAAAAATAGTATTTAAAAATTAAAATCTTTAAAAATCAGGCTTTTTTAATATTAATGAATTTTGATTTTGCAGGTTTGTGAAATTGTTGTATCTTTGCATCTAATGAATAACACAGTATTTATATCATTAGAATTACCGGGCGATAGCGCCCTTTACGATATTTATTTATTTTAAGCGAAGATATTTTCTTCGCTTTTTTTTTGTAAAAAATTAAAATATTATGTTTACGATTACAGAACTAAGCACCGAGAGAATCAACAGGATAGTAACAGAAGCTTTGGCCTTTGCCAATGGGAAGACCGCTAAAATTGAAGGAGAAGTTTTTTGCTCGAATCTTTTTTTTGAAGACAGCACAAGGACTAAAACAAGTTTTGATATTGCAGAAAGAAAACTGGGTTTGCAGGTCGTGCCTTTTGACGCCTCAAATTCTTCAGTAAACAAAGGAGAAAGCCTATACGATACGGTGAAAACTATTGAAAGCCTGGGGGTAAACCTGGTCGTGATCAGAGATAAGAAAGACAGATATTTTGATGAATTAAAAGAGATAAAAATCCCCGTAATCAACGGTGGAGACGGTACAGGAAACCATCCGTCACAATGCATGCTTGATCTCATGACCATCTATCAGGAGTTCGGAAAATTTGAAGGCCTGAAAGTAGGGATCGTAGGCGATGTAAAGCACAGCAGGGTGGCCAATTCCAATGCCGAAGCGCTAAGAAGATTAGGCGCCAAGGTATATTTCTCAGGGCCTGAACAATGGTTCGATGAAGGAGCGCTGATCAACGGAACCTATTTGAGCGTTGATGAAATGATTCACGAAGTTGATGTTCTGATGCTCCTGAGAATCCAGCACGAAAGACACGATTCCAAAATGAGTTTCTCCGCTTCCGAATACCACAAAAAATACGGATTGACCAAAGCCAGGGAAAAAGCCATGAAAAAGGAAGCCATCATCATGCACCCTGCGCCCATCAACAGAGGAGTGGAAATTGATACGGATCTCGTAGAATGCGAACGCTCAAGAGTTTTCAAGCAAATGCAGAATGGCGTTTTCGCAAGAATGGCAATTTTAAAAGAGGCCCTGGAGAAAGAAGGGTATGCTTTTAAATAAGAGCCAGGTAAAAAGATAAAAGTAAAAAGTTTGATGTGCCCTGAATCGATGATTTGGCAACATTAAATCTCCATCGCAAAATTCCCCTCCTCCGGAAGGGTGGCAAAATTCAAAGAATTTTGACGGGGTGGTTTAAAAGAAATTAAAAGAATAAAATAATAAGAGATAAAAGTTTAAAATGAAGAAAAAGTTAATACTGGAGTCCGGTGAAGTATTTCATGGAGAAGGTTTCGGAGCAGAACTGGAAACTGCCGGAGAAGTGGTTTTCAATACCGGGATGACAGGGTATCAGGAACTGATTTCCGACCCGTCTTATTGCGGTCAGATTGTGTGTATGACCTATCCGCTTATCGGAAACTATGGCATTAATAGAGATGATTATGAGAGTATTGAGCCGGCAATCAAAGGACTTATCGTAAAAGAACTTTGTGATCTGCCATCTAATTTCCGTACTCAGATTACTTTAGATGAATTATTTAAAAGAAAAAACCTTTCAGGAATTTCAGGAATCGACACCAGAAGATTAACCAGAATTCTTCGTAACCACGGGGTGGTGAAAGGAAAAATCGTAAACGCTGATGCTGATGAAAGCACAGTGGTTTCTGAATTAAAATCAACCAATTTCCCCACCAACCAGGTGGAGCAGGTGTCCACAAAAACCCCTTACGCCAATCCAGGTAGAGGTTTGAAAGTCGTCTTGGTCGATTTTGGTTCCAAATTGGGGATCATCCGCGAACTGTCTCAAAGAAACTGCGATATTACCGTAGTTTCACAGGATGTAACCGCAGAAGAAATTTTACTGATGAACCCGGACGGGGTCATGTTATCCAACGGTCCCGGCGACCCGGAAGATAATCAGCAGGCTTTAGAAATGATTAACGGAATCTTAGGAAAAGTTCCCATTTTCGGGATCTGTTTAGGACACCAATTGATAGGTCTGGCTTGCGGCGCCAAAACATTCAAATTAAAATTCGGACACAGAGGCGGAAATCACCCGGTGTTGGATTTAGAGAAAAACAAAGTGGCCATAACCTCCCAGAACCACGGGTACGCCGTAGATCAGGAAAGTTTAAAAAGCACAGATTTAATTGAAACGCACATTGCTTTGAACGACCGTACCAACGAAGGTCTGAAACACAAAATTCACCCTTGCTTCTCCGTGCAATATCACCCGGAAGCAAGCCCTGGTCCGGAGGATGCGAATTATCTGTTTGATGATTTCATTGAAATGATGGAGAATTTTAAAAAGTAATAGATTTCAGATATTAGATAACAGACTTATCATGCACAATTTTGAGAAATTACTTTTCTGGCAAAAATCAATACAACTTGCAAAAGAAGTTTATATTATTTGTGCAGATTTGCCAAAAGATGAAAAATTTGGTTTGATTTCTCAAATTAAAAGGTCAGTTATTTCAATTCCTTCTAATATTGCGGAAGGTGCTGGAAGAAATAATAACAGAGAGTTTTATCATTTTCTAGGAATTGCAAATGCTTCCTCTTTTGAACTACAAACTCAATTAATTCTTACAAGGGAATTAAATTTATTAAATGCAGAAAAAGTCAATAGTTTAATATTGAATCTGAATGAAATTCAACGAATGATTCACACGTTTAAATCTAATCTTAAAAAGTAAATACAACGCTGGAAGTCTAGAATCTGAAATCTGACATCTAGTATCTAATTAAAAATTAAAATGGCAAAACGTACAGATATAAAAACAATTTTAGTAATCGGTTCAGGTCCCATCATCATCGGTCAGGCGGCGGAATTTGATTACGCAGGGACACAGGCTTGTCTGTCTTTGAGAGAAGAAGGTTACAAGGTAATTTTGATTAATTCAAATCCGGCTACGATTATGACGGATGTGGAAATCGCGGACAAAGTATACATCGAACCGATTTCCCTTCAGTTTGTAAGTCACATCATCAGAAAGGAACGTCCGGACGCGTTATTACCGACACTTGGAGGACAAACCGGACTGAACATGGCGGTAGAACTTGAAAAATCAGGAATTCTTGAAGAATGTAAGGTTGAGGTTTTGGGAACCAAGCTTTCAGCCATCAACAGAGCGGAAGACAGAGATCTGTTCCGTGAACTGATGAGAGAACTCAATGAGCCGGTTCCGGAATCGGATATCGTAAACACGGTAGAAGGCGCATTAAGTTTTGCTGACAGAATCGGATATCCTGTGATCGTTCGTCCTGCCTTCACGATGGGCGGAACAGGAGGCGGTATCGCTTCCAACGAGGCTGAGTTAAAGGAAATCGCCGAATTAGGATTAAAACACAGCCCGGTAACGCAGTGTCTGATCGAAAAATCCATCGCCGGATTCAAAGAAATCGAATATGAGGTGATGCGTGACGCCAACGACAACGCCATCGTGGTTTGCAACATGGAAAACATCGACCCGGTTGGAGTTCATACCGGAGATTCAATCGTTGTGGCGCCTTCGCAGACACTTTCCGACAGAGAATACCAATTGCTGAGAAATGCTTCCCTGAAGATCATCAGAGCCTTGGGAATCGAAGGGGGATGCAACGTGCAACTTGCCTTAGACCCACACTCATTCAATTATTATATCATCGAGGTGAACCCGAGGGTTTCCCGTTCATCAGCTTTAGCATCAAAAGCAACCGGGTACCCAATTGCAAAAATTGCAGCTAAAATTGCAGTAGGATTAACGCTTGATGAAATCATGAACCCGGTTACCGGAAAGACCTACGCTTGTTTTGAGCCGGCACTGGATTATGTGGTAACCAAATTCCCGAGATTCCCGTTCGATAAATTTGAAACGGCCGACAGAAGATTATCCACGCAGATGAAAGCCACGGGAGAAGTAATGGCCATCGGAAGAAACTTCGAGGAATCCTTACAGAAAGCCATCCGTTCTTTAGAAACAGGAATCAGACATATCGGTTTAAAAACCAAACAGGCAGAGGCTTTAACGGCGGAAGAAATCGAAAGAAGAATCAGGGTTTGCGATGACGAAAGATTATTCATCATCGGAGACGCTTTGAGAAGAGGATACGATTGGGAACAGATTGTAGAATGGAGTAAAATTGATAAATTCTTCATCTGGAAAATCAAAAAGCTGATTGATTTCGAAAAAACGATTGCCGAAAATAAATTCAACAAAGAAATTCTGATTGAAGCTAAAAAATTAGGCTTTGCAGATTTAAATATTGCTCATCTGTGGGACGTTTCACAGCGTGAAGTTTTCAATTTCAGAAAAGAAAACGATATGATGCCGGTATACAAAATGGTGGATACCTGCGCTGCGGAATTTGAATCTGAAACGCCATATTTCTACGGTACTTACGAAGAAGAAAACGAAAGTGTGGTTTCGGATAAAGAAAAAATCATTGTTCTGGGTTCCGGTCCGATCAGAATCGGACAGGGGGTTGAGTTTGATTATGCGACCGTACACTCGGTTTGGGCCATCAAGGAAATGGGGTATGAAGCGATCATCATCAATAATAACCCTGAAACGGTCTCTACGGATTTCTCGATTTCGGATAAATTATACTTCGAACCTCTGGCGGAAGAAGATGTAATGAATATTATCGAGCTTGAAAAACCGAAAGGGGTTGTCGTGCAGTTCGGGGGTCAGACGGCGATCAACTTAGCCGACAAACTGGCCGCTCACGGCGTTCAGATTCTAGGGACTTCCCTGGAGGACCTTGACAGAGCGGAGAATAGAGATAAGTTTGAAAAAGCGCTTCAGGAAATGCAGATTCCGCAGCCACTGGGTAAAACATCTGTTTCCAAAGAAGAAGCGATAAAAATTGCCAATGAAATCGGGTATCCGGTATTGGTTCGTCCAAGCTACGTTCTAGGAGGCCGGGCCATGGAAATCGTATACACGGAAACAGAACTCGCGCACTACATGGAACATGCGGTGGAAGCAAGCCCTGAACATCCGGTATTGGTAGACAAGTACATGGTTGGAAAAGAAGTGGAAGTAGATGCGATCTGCGACGGTGAGACGGTGGTAATTCCTGGAATCATGGAGCATATCGAAAGAGCAGGGGTTCACTCTGGAGACTCAATTGCCGTATATCCGCCACAGAATATTTCACAAAGTGAAATCGATACCCTGGTAGACTATACGAAAAGATTGGCCAAAGGATTGAATGTCGTTGGATTAATGAATATCCAGTACGTTCTTTTCGAAGGCAATGTGTATGTGATCGAGGTAAATCCGCGTTCTTCGAGAACGGTTCCTTTCTTGTCTAAAATCACCGAAGTTCCGATGGCAAACCTGGCTACGAAAGCCATTTTAGGTCAGAAACTGAAAGATTTAGGATACGAAAGCGGCCTGGTTCCGAATAAAGAAGGCGTTTTCGTAAAAGTTCCGGTGTTCTCTTTCTCTAAACTAACGAAAGTAGACATCTCTTTAGGCCCTGAAATGAAGTCCACCGGAGAAGTAATGGGTAAAGATACTACGCTGGAAAAAGCCCTTTACAAAGGATTGGTAGCGGCAGGAAGAAAAGTTCCGATGCATGGTTCCATTTTGTTCACTGTAGCGGATAAGCACAAGCAGGAAGCCGCTGATCTGGCAGAAAGATTCCATGAAGTGGGATTCAGGATCTGGGCAACGGAAGGAACGGCTAAATTCTTCGAAGAAAAAGGCATCCCTTGCAAAATCGGATACAAAATCGGCGAAGAAAGCGTAAACCTGATCGACCTGATCCAGAAAGGAAAAGTGCAGTATGTGGTAAACACAACAACCAAAGGAAAACAGGCCGAAAGAGACGGATTCCAGATCAGAAGGATGTCGGTAGAAAACGGTGTTCCTTGTCTGACTTCCATGGATACGGTAGAGGCCATCCTGAAAGTGATCGAAAGCATGAGCTTTAAGATGGAGACGATGTAGTTTTCGGCTTAATATAAAACAAAAGCGGGAGATTTTTTCTTCCGCTTTTTTTTATGCATACTTATCGGGATTTTGGGGAATACTCTGTAGATTCTGATGATTCGTTTTTCCTTTTCAATTTTGTAGATGATAATATAAGGAAATGTCTTCATCGGGAATCTATGAAAATCATTATAAATTTTTTGAAAATGGGGAATAGAAATCAAAGATTTTTCCGCTTCAAGAAGTTTTTTGTAGAATGATTTTGCAACTCTTCTGGATGCATTTTCAAGATAATAATCAATCGCAATATTAACATCAGTTCAGCCTGATATGTATATTCGATCTTAAAATCCATATTTTTCCTTTGTCCTTTTATGAAATTCTTCCAGAGGCATAAAATCTTCATCTGTGAGATTTTCCATAGTATCCAGTTCTTGTTTTTGCTGTTTCGTGAGTTGATAGCTGGTATTATGCTCCAGCCAGCTTTTTTCTTTTTTATTTTCCAGAATTCCATCCAGATATCCCAAAACCTGTTTTAGAATTTCCTCTGATTGATTTTGTAATTTTTCATTAATGATATTTAAAGTCTTGGAAGTCATGATACTTATTTTTTATCAAAGTTAATAAAAAACCGACGAAATTAAATATGTGTTAATTAAGAACAGATAGTTCTTCACTAGACAAATCGTAAGCGAAAAAGGATTTACCGGAATAAAAACTTAATGAAAGCCAACGAAAATGAAGCCGAAAAAGTGTTTCGGTATATCAAAATTGAAGTGCTTCAAAAATGGGGAAGAAGTAAGTTATTAATTTTAGGGATTAATTTCATCGGTCTTTTTTAACAAAATTTATCAGATTCCGAAAAAGATTTTTGTACTCAATTTCGTATTTTTAAGCAAAATTTTAAAAGTGAAAAAATTACTATTTGCCATTTGCATATCAGCTTCAGTGTTCGGTTTTGCTCAGGATTATTCGGTGCCGGCGGCAAGTCCGCGCCAAAAGGTGGAGCAGCAGTTTTCGATGTCTAAAATCACCATTGATTACGGAAGACCGGGAGTAAAAGGACGTAAAATCTTCGGGGAATTGGTACCTTACGGACAGGTTTGGAGAGCGGGAGCCAACTCCTCAACGAAAATCACTTTCGGACAGTCGGTGAATTTCGGGGGCAAAGTAGTACCTGCCGGAACTTACGGATTATTCATCGTTCCTACTGAAAAAGAATGGAAAGTGATCTTAAATAAAGATTTCCAGCAATGGGGAGCATATACCTACGATCCGAAGCAGGATGTGGTAGATGTGATGGTTCCGGTGAACAAACTTGCCGATAAGCAGGAATGGTTTGAAATTACCCTAAATCCGACAGGAGAAAATTCTGCAAATCTTGTTTTGAAATGGGATATGGCCCAGGCGGAAGTGGCTTTGAAACCATCCAGCCCGGAAGCGGTAAATAAAATTGCAGATAAGCTCAAAGAAATTAAAAAAATAGAAGCAGACGCTGCAAAAACAAAAAGCTAAAAAATGAAATTTTCTGTTCATAAGATCTTGGAAAATGAAAAATATCAATTGATCCCCTTACAGCAAGGGGATTTTGAGTCTTTGTACGAAGTGGCTTCCGACCCGGAAGTCTGGCAGCAGCATCCCAACAGAGACCGGTACAAAAGGGAAGTCTTCGAAAACTTTTTTAAAGGTGCCCTGGAAAGCAAAGGCGCTTTTAAAATAACCGATAAAGCGAACGGCGAAGTTCTCGGAAGTACCCGTTTTTACGATTATGATGAGACAAACAGCAGTATTTTCATCGGCTACACCTTTTACGGCACTAAGTTCTGGGGCAAAAAGATCAATCCGCAGATCAAGAAGCTGATGCTCGATTACATCTTTCAGTTTGTCGATACCGTGTATTTCCATGTGGGAAAAGACAATATCCGCTCCCGAATCGCTATGGAAAGGCTGGGTGCAGAAAACCTGGGTGAACACGAGGTGGCGTACTTTGGGGAACCCTCCAGAACCAATATTGTATACCAAATCCAAAAAATAATTTATGAAAAAATTTAAAATCCAACAGACGCCGTTTGTCGTTCCTACCACCGACGGCAAGCTGATTGAAGAACACTGGGGAAATTCGACCGGAAATTCCAATATATCCATTGCGCACATGGTAGCTCCACCGGATTGGAGCGAGCCGCACCAGACCCCCGAATTTGATGAATTTACCATCATTATTTCAGGGAAAAAACAATTTGAGATCGATGGTGAAACGGTAATTTTAGAAAAAGGACAAAGTATTTTTATTGAAAAAGGAGCCAGGATCCGTTACAGCAACCCTTTTCCGGAAGAATGCGAATACGTTTCCATCTGTATTCCCGCGTTTTCTATTGAATCGGTACATCGGGAAGAGGAAGGCGTTGACTGAAGTGTATGTTGTTGTAATACAGTGTGCTAATTTAAGGAGTTGTTTTTATTTTTGAGTATTGGCGGAATATTCGTAAGTTCGCGGAAATTTTTAAAAATAAAATAATAACTATGAAAAAACAGCTGCTTACAGCTCTTCTAACCGGGATTTTGCTTTCTGCAACTTCATGTGCAACGATCATTACGGGAACCAAAGATAAGATCACCTTCAACTCAACGCCCGAAGGTGCCAAGGTGATGCATAAAGGTGTTGAAAAATGTACCACTCCCTGTACTGCGGAGATCCCAAGATCTCTAGGCAAACAAATGGTAACCTTCGAAAAAGAAGGATTTAACAGCAAAGAAGTTAAGCTCACGAAGACTTTCAATCCTGTGACTCTTGTTAATATTCTGTTGGGAGGCATCATCGGTTTGGGAATCGATACCGCTACGGGATCGATCACCAAATATTCACCTAAAGAATACAAAGTGGAACTCGAAGCAAAATAACAATGTAACAATGTAATAATCTAACAGTGTAAAAATGTTGAAATTCTATCATTGTTACACTGTTAGATTGATCCATTGGTACATTATTTAAGAATTTCTTTCAGGAACATCAGCGTGTGATTCCAGGCTCTTTTGGCCATGACTGGATTGTAATCCGGAGATTTCGGATCCGTGAACGTATGCTTGGAATGAGCGTACGTAATGATCTGCCAGTCGGCATTTCCTTCATTCATTTCCTTGATGAGGTTATTGTAATCTTCCGGCGATACACTTTTATCATCAGCCGGATTTTCAACCAGGATCTTTGTCGAAATAGGCCCGTTCGGTCTCGACTGGTCTTTTCCGATGCTTCCGTGAATGGAAACAACACCCACTACCGGCAGTTTACCTCTTGCAGTTTCCAAAGCACCTGTTCCGCCGAAACAATACCCGATAACCGCAATTTTTTCAGGGATGGCTCCATTTTTCTTCAGCTGTTCCAAGGCAAGAGAAATCCTTTTCTGATAAGCCTCGTAATCCTTCTTGTAATGTCCGGAGTATCGCGCCGCAGTATCCATATTGGTAGGAATATTTCCCTCACCGTAAATATCCGCAACAAAAGCAATATACCCTTGTTTTTCGAGTTCGGCCGCTGCTGTTTTTGCTTCATCATCGATTCCCTTCCATGCCGGGAGAATCAGGACGCCGGGTAATTTTTTCCCCGCGTTGGAGGTTACCAGGCCATTCAGCTTCTGAGGCCCATCCTGGTAAGAAACGGGTTTTAAATTCTGTCCGAATATCGTTCCGGAAGTCATCAGGATTCCAGCAAGTAAAATTGTACGCATCATATTTTTGTAATTTAGTATTCTTAAAACGCTATTTTGACTCCGATGAGTTCTGTTTTTTTTTAGGAGCTTTTTCCCGCTTTCGCTACTCGCTTTTCTGTTTTACGGCGGCGGCCCTGCCGCCGCCGTAAAACAGAAAGAGCTCAGACAGGCCGCTCAATCGGGGCTAGGGTATTCGGCTCTGTACTACTATTGTTCACTTTCAACAAACCTCAGACCGAATGATCTAAATTAATAAAAATAACCAATAGTCTGAAACGTTTACATATAATCATTGCTTTATACCTCAACTTCTCAATCCGGTTTATAAAACAGATACTGTCCACCCTCGTAATAAGCATTGATGTGCTGTAAACCATTCGTTAAAATGATTTCTTTTGCCCCGATAATAGAATTGTATCTGGCAGTTTGCTCAAAAGTTTTCTCGGTTAATTTAATTTGTGGCGCCTTGCATTCAATGAGAACCACAGGCTCTGTTTTTTCCGTGATCAGCAGGTCAATTCTCTTTGTCAGGCCGTTTAAAACAATCTTTTTTTCAGTAATCAGTGCCGAAGCAGAGTAGGACCTTACGGTAAGGTAATAATGGATCCAGTGCTGGCGTACCCATTCTTCAGGAGTAAGCAAAAGGTAAGTTTTACGAACCAAATCATAAATAAAAAACTTATCTTTGTCTTTCTTGAATTTAAAATCAAAAGTTTCCTGAAAATTCAGTTTTGGAAGTTCCATTTATAAGATGAAAGAATTAGATTTAAT